>Ga0233413_10000175_pt1 | contig 34170 bp, 49 predicted proteins | sample Na_anoxic_6_MG_FD_189019 | JGI IMG/M metagenome (GOLD analysis project Ga0233413, IMG submission 189019) | Seawater microbial communities from Saanich Inlet, British Columbia, Canada - Na_anoxic_6_MG | ecosystem: Environmental > Aquatic > Marine > Inlet | place: Canada: British Columbia...
TAAAGGAAGATACAAAATGTCAGAAGAGCAGACCGTAGCAACTAACGACACTCTGTTAGATCAAGCCGCACCAGAGTTAGGTGAAGGTGAGTTTTATATTGCAGAGGGTATTAAAGGAACAGGTGAGTTACCTGAGTGGTACAAGGCCGATAAGTACACCTCTGTAAGCGAACAGGCTAAGGCATACACTGAGTTAGAAAAGAAGTTTGGAGGCTTTACAGGAGCGCCTAAGGACGGATACGCACTAGCTGAAGGTGTTAGCAAAGAAGATGGAATGATCGAAGAGTTATATGCATTCGCAGAAGAGTCTAACATGAGCCAAGCGTCATTCGACAAGGCTTATCAGTTACTAAGCGCGCAAAGCGTTGCAACAGAGCAAGTGAACATTGACCAAGAGTTAGCGGCATTAGGTACTAACGCATCTGGACGTATTAAATCAGTTGAAGGGTTTATGAAAAACAACCTAGACGCTGAGACTTACGAGAAAGTTCGTTACAGTGTCAACAGTGCGGCTACAGTAGAGTTGATTGAGTCATTGATTAGCGCTACTGCACCTAAGAAGCTACCTATTGACGGTGGTGAATCCCCAGAAGGGCTGACTTGGGCGGCTATTGAGACGGAAATGTTCAAGAAAGACGAGAACGGTAACTTGATGCGGAGTGTCAACCGAGATCACGAAGCCAAGATCCAAGCTATGATGAAGCAATACGGAGGTTAGCGATAAAAGATGAAGACTACACAAAGGTGCGCCCAGTGTAGCTAGTCCGATTTGATCACGGGCTAATGTGTCTTGAGAGGGTTATCATTAGTTTGGTAGCCCTTTTTTTGTTATAATACCTACTATTAGGTACTTTCCTGACTTTCTGTTAGGGATTCTAATGCGCTAAACCAAGTTTAAATGTTGACCATGTTGAATGGGTACTCAACCGAAAGACTTTCTAATCTAATCTATATCCAATCTATATAATATCTATTTAAGGAATACAATCATGAGTATTAATCTATCATCAGTTGCCCAAATTGAATTTGACAGCATGGTCAAACAGGCTTATCAAGGCACAGGCATCTTACGCGGTACAGTAACACAACGTAACAACGTAGTTGGCGACACTTACAAGTTTCGTGCAATGGGCAAAGGACTTGCCAACCAGAAAGCTACATCAGCGACAGTAACTCCAATGGACGTTGATCACTCTTTCGCAACCGCTGTCTTAGCTAACTGGAATGCTCCAGAGTATACAGACATCTTTGACGCGGCAGAAGTAAACTTTGACGAGAAGCAGGAACTAGCAGAAGTAATTGCAGGCGCTCTTGGTCGTCGTGGCGATCAGTTAGTCATTGACGCTTTTGATGCGGCTACTGCTACCGCGGCTGACATTGTTGATGGTGGTTCTAACCTTACTATCCAGAAGCTAATTGACGCACAGGTTGCTTTGCGTGACCAAGGTGTTGCTAACTCTGAGTTGTTCGCGGCTATCGAGTCATTCGGTCTTGGTGGACTGTTGAAAGATGAGAAGGCTTCTTCTGCTGATTACCAGAACGTTAAGGCTCTTGTTCGCGGTGACATCGACACTCTATGTGGTTTCAAGTTCAACATTATCGAAACTCGTACAGAAGGTGGATTGACTGAAGCGGCTGACATTGTTGATTCTTACTTCTACCACAAAGCGGCTATCGGTCTTGCTACTGGTATCGAAATGAAGACTGAGATCAACTACGTTCCTGAGCGTACTTCATGGTTGACTAACGGTGTAATGAAAGCAGGTGCAGTCGTCCGTGATGCAGGTGGATTTGTTAAGGTACAGTATAAGAAGGACGCTTAATTAGTCAGTAACATCAGGGGGAGTAGTCTCAGAGCATGGGGTTGCTTCCCCTCTTTTTTATCTACGAGGTTTATCATGGCATCTAAAATCAACTTAATATCAAACGCGCTTATTTTGATTGGTGATCTGCCTATCAATTCCTTAACAGGAAACACTCGAGCGCAACAGGTTGCTTCTAACTTGTACGACAATATTGTGCAAAATGAATTAACAAAAACGCGCTGGGGCTTCGCCCGAAAAAAAGAGAGACTAGCTCTCACAACAATCATTCCAGTTGATGACCAGTTCTCTTCCGTCTATCAGCTACCGTCAGACCTCCTAGCACTTACTACAGTGCGTCCTAACGGCTACTATCAGTTATATGGGGATAAGCTCCATACTAACCATAACGGTGCTCTAACAGCCGATTACCAGTACGATGCTCCTGAGTCAGAGTGGCCCGCTTACTTTGCCAAGATGGTTGAGTACGCATTAGCTAAAGACTTCGCCACTTCCATCCGAGACAGTTCCGCTTCACGTCAAGAGATGTCAAACGAATACGTTATCGCTTCACGCATGGCTAGGTTCACAGATGCTCAACAGTATCCACAGACAGCTATCGCACACAGACCATTCATAGAGGTACGATCATAATGGCTTTTGAGTTAGAAGACTTCTCACGAACAGGCAGTTTAGGCAAGGGTGGCTCCCTTTGGATGTACACTACTGACGATACTGACGCGTCTGTTATTTCAGCAGGGTACTTTAATAGTGCTTATTCATCTTTGCGCACTGGCGACATCATTACATGTAGCACAGCATCTAACCTTATATTTGTAGAAGTTCTTACCATTGCAAGCAGGGTTGTATCGGTTGACCTAGCAACGTCAGAGGCGGCATCTAACAGGGTGATAATTAGCTCCGCAGAAGATTGGCCCGAAGTGATTGATGGATCAAAACAATACTTTATTGACGGTCATGTTGACATGGGTACTCGGTCAATAGAGATCCCACAAGGGGGGTTGCACCTTGCAGGGTTGGACTTAGAGCTTTCTAAGCTGTACTCCACAGCGGACGCTTACACAATGTTCACCTCCCCTATAGGTGGCAGTGGTAACATTCTAGGCAAGGACTACACCATTGACGTATCAGGAGAAGACTCGCAGGTTTTTAATATTGTTGCTTGGTCAGGCTTTGAGGCGTTTGAGTTTTCACAAATTAACTACGAGAACTGTACTAGCTTAGGCACTATCGACAACTACCGTCAGGGTCTTGAGGTTGGTTCAGGTCGCTTTGGTGGCACTCCATCTCTGACCTTGAAGGGCACTTGGGCAGGTGGCTACAGAATCACTACCTCTATCGTAAGGGTTCTATCGTCATCAATGATGAATCCATTATTTAAAGCAGGGGCAGGGTTTAATATGGCTAGTCGGTTCTTGACTGACATTAACGTGGATCTTCCACCCTCTGCCGCGCTACTTGACTTCTCTCCTAGCAACTTCCCTAACCCAAGCACATTGCAAATACAGAATGCTATCGTTACTAGGGGAGGAATTAGAAACGCTAACGACTCTAACATAACGCCAAACGTAAGCAAGTCGGATCTATGTAGTGATTGGGTCGGAAATAATGGGCTTCCGAATACTTTTGTTGGTGCAAGCGCGGTAAACATTGCCGACACCATTACAACAATTACCGCCCAAAATGTTGAGGAGGTCTTGCAAGGATCTTTTGCCACTTATGGATTGGAGCATTTTGACGAGCCTACCGATGGTGAGTTAAGGCACGTAGGAGTCAACCCTAGAGAGTTTCGAGTCAGTTGGGACATGGTTATTGAAGGAAGGGCGAATGACAACTACGAGATACGGCTTATCAAGAAAGATGTCTTGATGGTAGAAACATTGCAATTTTCTCAAGTCCGCACCATGAACAACTTGCAGGGTGGGCGCGACGTTGGCTACTGGAATGGTACGACTAACATTATCTTAAACCAAAATGAGAGTTGCTTCTGGAAGATTGTAAACTTGCTTGACAACAGTAATTGTACTTTAGAAGACGGTTCACAGTGGACAGTTGAGGAGCGATAATGGCAAAATCAAGAGCGTTACAATCTAACTTTGTAAGTGGCGAGCTGTCTCCCCTATTAATTGGTCGCACAGATCTGGATCAATACTATCAGGGAATGCAGAAAGCCGAGAACCTTGTTATCGTCCCACAGGGAGGCGTTAAGCGTAGAGCAGGTACAGAGTTCATAGGAAAGGCTTTAAATCGCTTAGATCGCATTACAGACGTTCCTATGATGCCTAACGGTGGAGATCCCTCCCCTGTCAACGATGGTGATGATTCAACTAACACTGCAACCACGACAGCTATAGGTGTTACTGAACCTTATGTTGTTGCTCAGTATGATCTTTCTGCTCCAACCTACATTGAATTTGCAGACGTCCGCGATGTATTATTGACCACTGGCTCATCTACCGAGTTTGTTATACAGCATTCAGATGATGGCATAGCGTGGACTACAGCGGCATCTGTAGGGACTATAGGAACAGTAGCTAAAGACTTCAGGGCCTATGTGGGTGCTACTAAAAGATACTGGCGTTTTGTTCGTATAGGTACTACAGACCTAACTACTGCTACAGTTTCTCTTGGTGAGTTCAGTCTACAGCAGAAACAGGCCACAGTGTCCAACGTTAAGACCTTTGATTTCAGCATTGAGTCTGATAGACACTATCTTATGGTGCTTACAGAGGGCAATATCCGTGTATACCGCACTCCAGATACGCACGTTGCAGACATTAAGGTTCCCTTTACCGATAGTCAGGTTATGTCAGTGCGTGACGCACAGACTGAGAGTGTCATGCTTATGTTTCAAGAGGATATTGCTCCGATTAGATTGATTAATGACGGCACTGATACTGGTTGGTCGCTTGATGGAGTCCCTTTTGCTAACGTACCGCAGTATGATTACTTTGATTCACTGAGTCCTGCCCCTATTTCTGACGTTCAGACCATGACATTAGCCTCATTTGTTGCAGGAGATACGTTACAGATCGACATTGAGGGAGTTTTAAGCAAGAATATTACCTTTGCAGGTGATGCAAGTGCGGATCAGCAGTCAGCGACAGTGGCAAACATACAGAGAAACATACAAGATATGCCTGTAATGGGCGAATCAGGCGTAACTGTTACCAGAACTGGTGCATTAACCTATCAGATTACATCATCAGGTGAGTCAGCTAAAGACTTTGAACTGTTTTCAGGCTTTGCTACCACTGGTACAGCCTCTAAGACCGTTGCATTTGTCCACAACACGACAGGATCGTCACGATCGGAAGATGTTTGGTCAGCTACTCGAGGCTACCCTAAGATGGGCGTGTTCTATGATGGTCGTTTATGGTTCGGTGGCACTAAATCCAAACCTCAAAGCATCCTAGCATCTAAAGCAGGAACGTTCTTTGACTTCAATATTGAAGAGGGTGATGATGATGAGGGTATATTTGCTACTATCTCAGCTAGAAAGCTAAGTGATATTGTTGACATCAACCCTGCTCGTGGCTTACAGGTGTTTACTACTGGCTCTGAGTTCCTAGTTACTGGTAACACTCCCTCTACAATCTCTATTAACGCGCAGACACAACATGGCGCGTCACCTATGGAAGTTAAGAGCGTAGATGGTGCAACACTATTCTTAGACAGGAACGGAAAGACACTCCGCGAATACCTATTCAACTTTAACGAGGACTCGTATAACTCTAATGATCTATCTGTACTTGCTTCGCATCTTATTAATGCACCTACGGACATTGCTATGCTATCTGGTTCAACATCCGAGGATGCTAATTGGTTATTCATTGCTAATGCTGACGGAGGTATGGTTGTACTTAACACGCTACGATCTCAGGATATTAATGGATTCACCCCTATGACTACGCAAGGGTTTGTGTCCACTCTATCTGTGGTTGATGATGAACTTTATATGGTCAACAAGCGAACCATTGGTGGAGTAGAGTCTAACTTCATTGAGCGTTGGAGCTTTAATCACCTTATGGATTGCTCTGTTATCATTCCTGACAACAACAGCGTCAATGTAAGCGGCTTAGACCACCTTGAAGGGTTCACGGTACAGATAACAGCAGATGGTAACGTATTGCCTGAGAGGGTTGTTTCTGGCGGTTCTATCACCCTTACCGCTAACGAGGTGAGTATAGCGGACAGAGACTTGCAGATAGGTATCAACTTCCCTGTAATCTTGAAGCCAATGCCTATCAACACTAACATGGGTAGTGGGCAGAACTCTATGCGTATAAAGAAGATCACGCGCATCAATGCTAGGGTGTATGAAACCTTTGGTGTCTACGTTGATGGAAACCCAGTAGCCCTTAGATCATTCGGTGATGCTAGTGTTTCTCCCCTCGATGATGCTATTTTAGCGGAAACTGGTATAATAGAGGACAATGCAGGTGGCAATGGTTGGAATAGATTTGTCGTACCAGTATTCACAGTCCCGAACCCCACCCCTTTCCACATCCAAGCTATCGAATACGAGGTTGAATCTTCTTGAGCGAACTAGTTTTAGAGTCTGATATAAAGAAACTGCAAGACGTTATGCTAAAATTACCCCAAGCAGAAGTTAAGGCCACGCACCGATTTACAGATGGTGTCTATGCAAGAGAAGTATTCATTCCGGAAGGGGTAGCATTAGTTGGAGCAACACATAAAACGAATCACTTTTACGTTGTTAGTCATGGTCATTGCGAAGTGGTGGTTGATGGAAGGCGCGAAACCATTACCGCACCATTCACAGGCGAAACAAAGAAGGGTGATAAGAGAGTTATTTATGCCATTACCGATACGGTATGGACAACCTTTCACCCTACAGAAGAAACGTGCCTTGACAAGTTAGGGCAAATATTAATAGAGGAATCAATATGACATGGGTTATCACAGCGGTAGTAGTCTCCGGTGTTGCACAGGCAGGGATGCAAGTTCGAGCAGGACAACAGCAGAAGGTTGAGCTTGATCGTCAGGCAGAGGACGCTAAGTTCCAAGCAAGCACAGAAGAGTTGGCTCGAAGAGAGCAGTTAAATAAAGTATTAGCCTCTAATGCTGTCAGTCTTGCAGGAGGCAACGTAGCTATGGAGGGTACTCCGTCAAGCATATCCCTTGCGAGCGCGAAGAATATTAGCCACAGTGAGAGTGTAACTAACCTCACTAGCAAGTTAGCACAGGCACAGACAAAGCGTGCAGGAAAGAATGCTTTATCAACAGCTAAGATGGCAGGAGCTTCAACCCTCCTAAGCACTGGCGTTAAAGCGGCTCAACTCTCTCAGCCAAAGGACTAGAACATGGCACAGGAAAAGATAGGTTTCTACGGAAAGTTTCAGGCTCAGGCGGCAGATACGTCTAGTGCTGATCGTACTCGTGCGCTTGCAGGATTAGTGGGACAGGGTGGTGATCTAGCATACCAGATAGGCGTTAAGCAGAAGACCAAGAAAGGCGTTGAGGCAGGGCTTGAAGAGGGACGTTTAGCGGCTAGTGAAGGTCGAGCGGTAGAGACTAAGGATTCTACGTTCAGCGTCTACGGTCAAGCATTCGATGATGCGGCTAAGGGTTCTTATGTGTCCTCTGTTGGCCTATCCAGTAAGGAAAAGATTGGGCAGTTTGCTATTGACCATGCAGATGATCCAGATGCCTTTGCAAAGGTTTCAGACGAGCACCGTAAGGGTGTTCTACAGAATGCTCCTCCAGAGATGCACGATCAGATCAATGAGTTCATATCAAGCCGTATCGACTCAGTTGGTGCTAAGGTTCGTTCTGACTACGCTGATAAGGTTATCAAAGAATCTAACGAAACAATGGACGTTGTAATAAGCGAATGGTCTGCAGAGTCAGCTACACTTGCTAGAAGCGGAGATCATGTCGGTGCAATGGAATCTCTGAAACAGGCTAATGCCATGATCGACCAGTCAGTTAAGTCTGGTGGTATGACTTCCAAGCAGGGTGTAGAGAAGAAGAGATTAAATAGAGTTGAGGTTGCACAACAGAAAACAAACTTCAAGCTAGATGCCATTGCTGAGAAAGAAGGCATTAAAGAAGCGTATCTGGCTATCGAGGAGATGCGTAACGACATCCCTAAAGGCACTACTCCTGATGAGTGGGATAGTTACATAGCGTCAGCACAAACTAACTTAGGACGTAAATCCTCTAGGTTGAGCGCGCTTAAAGAGATCGAGTCAGAAGAAGCTAAGGAGGCTATTAAGCAGTACAAGTCTGCAGTCGCTCTAGGCTTTGAAGTTGATCCTACCGAGACAGCGAGAGTGTATGGCCTTGCTACCACCAAAGAACAGAAAGAAGAGTTACAGCGTATTGATCGGGTAGCACTATTCTCAACACAGTCTGCCAGTGACCGTGACGCTATTATATCAAGCAAGGATACAGGCAAGCTAATTGACGTTGCTGATTACAGTGCAATGATCGCGGCTGATGAAGAACTACAGGCAGAGGCAGAGAAGGATGGTTATGCTCTAGGTGTTAAGCAGGGATTGATTGAGGATATTCCATTCGATGCTACCGATCCAGAATCATACGCCATGAAGGTAGAGCAGTCTAAGTTCCTTAGCAAGCACTTTGGTCTTTCGATAGGGCCGTTCAATGACACTGATGCAAGTGCTCTAGCATTGTCTATTGACGGTATGGATTCTAAAGAGAAGACTCAACTAGCACTAACCTTATCGCAGTCTCCCGAAGTCTGGGGACAGCTTGCATCTAAGAATCAGGCACAGTTTGCAATGGCAGGAGCTATTGGCGACACTGATGTTATGCAGACAATCTTCAAAGGGCAGGATATTCTTGATGTAGGAAACCTAGCCCTAAAGCTACCTCGAGCTGATTACTTACCAGTGTTCAACGATCTAGTTGGGGACGTATACGGTACTGAGAACAAGAGTGCTATGCTCAAGTCTGCTCTGGCTTACTATGCGGCTACAGGAAATCAGGAAGAGTTTGACGAGGATGATTTCACAGCGGCTATTGAATCTGTCTCTGGCGGCATTGGAGAGATCAACGACTTTAAGGTGGAGCTACCTAGAGGCGTTCGTGAAGATGATTTCGAGGACTTCATTGATAACTTTTCAGTTGATTACATAGCGGCTATGGGTGGAGTCTCAGGTTATACCCCAGAGCAAGCGGTAGAGCTTATTCAAGACGGACGCGTTAAGAGCGTTGGTGCTAATCAGTATCATGTAATTAATGGCAACACAAAGCTAATGAATGCAAAGGGTACGCCATTTACTTTAAGCTACACTGCAAAAGTACAGCGAGACAGAAAGGCTTGGGACGTTGCTACTGCCTCCAAGGAGTTTAGCGAGGGAAGATCACCAACAGATGCTCTACGAGGGTTAGCCAAGAGAGGTGGGTTCTAATGCCGTTCGTTTCCCTTAAAGACAAGAAAGAAGAGGAGTTTGGCGCGTCAACTTACCAGAAGAGATCCACTGCTGGCGAGACTTTTGGCGCGGCCTTTAGTCAGGTAGTCAACGAGGAGATGTCAATTTCCTCTATGCTGAACGTAGAGAACTACAATGACCGTAAGGCCAAGGTGAAGACTCTAGTTGATGAAGGAACTATTGACCGAAAGAAGTACGAGAACTATTTAGGTGAGTTTGATTACGACCGTATAGCAGAGGACACAGGATTAATTAAGAACGACCTTACCCTGTTTACCGAAAGAAAGGAATTGCTTGAAAAGAAAAGAAACGAAAGTGCAGAGGTAGTTGCTCGCGGTTCTGGCATGGCTCAGTTTGGCGGCTCTATGGTAGGCTATGTATTAGACCCTGTAAGTATTGCTACCATGCCTATTGCTACAGCAGGAACAGCACTGAGAGGAATGAGCGTATTATCCAAAGCGTTAAAGGTTGGACGTAATGAAGCGGCCCTTGGTATGGCTACAGAGCTATTCATTCAGCCGTTAGTGTATGACCATAAGAACGCTATCGACTCTCCCTACAGCGAAGGGGATGCTATCACAGCTATTGTAACTGCAGGAATCGGTGCAGGAATACTTGGTGGCACTATCGGTGGGCTACAGGGTTACTTTAAGAATGTGCGTCAGAAGACCGCTCCTTTGGTTTCTAAGCCAGTTGACGATGTAGAGGTAGATGTAGATGTAGATGCTCCTAAAAGGGCTGATACGGCAACTGAGGACGGAATAGAGCCAGTTAAGAGGTCTAGCACTCAAGAAGACGAAGCGTTAGAGGTTCTTGCTCGTGTGGAGGACAATCTAGCCGCACTCAAGACACCACGATCTACAGACATCGAAGTCGCAGAATACAGTAAGTTTAAGCAGGGTGATTACTCTACCCTAGTCCAAGCAAAAACAGCATCTATCAAAAAGCTTGAGCGTACGCTCAGAGCATACGACAAGAAAGAGCCTAGCCTAGCTCGGTGGATTGCAGACAACGGTGGCTTAAACATGGATCGTTGGGCGCGTGAAGGTATTGATGTTGCTGACATGAAACTAGCAGGAGGCTTTGGTAAGCCAGTATTCAGAAAGAAGGGTGGCATTGATCCTGATATGCTTGCAGAAAGACTGTTCGAGATCCGTAGAATACCAGAGTTTGATTCCAATGTTGCCCTAGATATGGTTCAAGATATGGTAATGAACCCCAAGAGAAAGTTTAATCCAGAGGCCGATGACTACGCACAAGGATTGAACGACAGGATTGCAAGACTACAAGCAAGCGACAATGATTTACTTGAAGAGGTTTTTCATGGTGCGATCAAGTTGGACGTAGAGGCAGATGGTGATATAATACGAGGCTTAGACAAACGAGAAAAAGATTTCAATCAATCCACTCGAACTTGGGCTGAGTACAACCAACCTGAGCTAGAAACTTCTTCCCCTAAAGCCACTGTAACTTCACGACAAAGTGAAATACTTTCAGATTCAGGCTTAAATAAAAACTACGATGATGATATGGCGGCTTACAACTCTTTAGAAGACAAGAGGGTTATGGGCGATGATGGTGAGCTAGTCGATGGTGACGAGTTTATGAAAGCCATTGATGATGAAATCGAAGGTATCGAATCGGTAATGAGGTGTGCAATTGGCTAAATCCCCTACAGAACAATCTAAACTTGATGCAGGAATCGCGTCCAAGGAAAGCCAGAAGGTTAAGACTTCCAAAGCCAGTAAGCCAAAGGTTAAGAATGTTGATCCTTTACATGGTGCGTACAGTAAGTGCGTAGACATTGCAGTACAAGCAGGAAAGCTAACAGCCAAAGCAGGACAGGATATACTTGCGTCTGACGACATTAACAAGGCTATTGCTGATATGGTAGAGGGTTTATCTCGCAAGAAGAGAGAGGCCGCTATTGACTCTGTGCGTATAGCTCAGGCATGGGAAGACATTACATCTCACCCAGACGGAGAGTATGCAGGGCTTATGGCTATGCTTGCTAAAGATCCACACGAGAAAGCAGGGTTTGCCAACATAGATAAGCTAGGTCAATTCTACGAAGGTAAGTATCATTCAGGGTTTGCTGATGCTTTGAGTCGTTTCCGTACACGCTCTCTAGGGTGGTCACAGGATGAAGAGGCTCTAAAGGACTTAGTGCGTGGACTGTTTGGTAAGACTGATGTTGAATCGGACATTAAGGGTTTCGCTGATGATTGGCTGAAGCTCCAAGAGGGTATGCGCAAAGACTTCAACGCTAAAGGCGGTAGCATATCTAAGAATGAGAAGCACGTTCTGCCACAGACTCACGATGCACGAGAGATGCTAAAGGTAGGACGTAAAGGTTGGAAGGATACTATCAGAGACTTGGTTGACCGCAATGAGATGTTGAACAGTGTCGGTAAGCCAATGGATGATGCCGAATACGAACGTTCACTGGACTTTGTTTTTGACTCTGTTACTACTGACGGACTAAATAAGCTCGATGACTTCACAGCGAAAAGGGTAGGCACTAAGCTATCTCGTAAGGGCGCGGCAAAGCGGTTCTTACACTTTAAAGATGCTGAATCGTGGATGACCTATCAGGATAAGTTTGGGCGTGGAAACATACTAGCAACGCTGACCGATCACATTACAAACATGGCTAACGATATTGCAGTCATGGAGAGATTAGGCACTAACCCAAGGCTAAACTTTGACCGCCTAAAGACTCAGATTGAAAAGACTGAGCCAATGAGTGGGGTGCAGAAAACATTTTCGGAGGCGCTATTTAAGACTGCAAGTGGAACAGTAGATGCAGGACATCTTACTACTGCCGCAGATTTCATGGATACTACTACGAATGTGTTGGTATCATCTATGCTAGGCAAGGCTTTCTTATCTTCTCTGTCTGATATTCCACTATCTGCATTAACCTCAAACTTTAACGGCATGAGCGCGCTGAAGGTATGGAAGCGTCAAGCGTCATTGATGAATCCTAAGAATGAAGCTGATAGGGTAATGGCTGTCAAGATGGGTTTGATTGCTGAGAACTGGACAACAATGGCTCACGGCTCTAATAGATTCGCTGATGTTTTCGGTACAGGGCTATCAGCCAAGGTATCAGGCACAGTAATGCGCGGATCGGTTCTATCTACTTGGACTGACTCAGGCCGCAAAGCATTCGGCATGGAGTTCTCTTCTTTGTTTGCTGATAACTTTGGAAAAGCATTTGACGATCTTGCTCCTGAAATGCTAAAAGGTTTTGAAACGTACGGTATCAAAGCTAAGGATTGGGACTTGTTCAGAGGCTCTAAAACCCTAGACCATAAAGGTGCTAAGTTTGCAGATATGACTCAAGAGGGTGGCATTAAGTTTCACCAGATGGTTATGTCAGAGACAGATTATGCAATCCCTACACCAGACGCTAGAGTTAGAGCAGTCACTACAGGCGGTCTGGGAAGGGCTACAGGGACAGGCATGGCATGGCGTGCCGTGATGATGTTCAAGTCTTTCCCTATTACCATCATGTCCACTCACTTTATGAGGGCGGCTAACCAAGCAACTCTTGGCGGCAAACTGGCTTACATGGGCACTCTTGCCGCTACTGCATCCGCTATGGGCGCGGTTGTCATACAGGCGAAAGATATTGCCGCAGGGCGTGAACCTAGAGATATGGATAATGCTAAATTCGTTAAGGATTCCATATTGCAAGGTGGTGGATTCGGATTGATAGGAGACGTATTACTCAAGGATCAAAACAGGTTTGGCGGTGGTTTAGTTCAAAGCATGGTGGGGCCAAAGGTTGGTTTAGTTGAAGACATTGGTAGGCTAGTGGGCGGCAATATCCAAGAAGCGATTGAAGGTGATGACACTGGGATATGGGGCGAGTCAGTAGACTTTGCTAACAGATACACTCCTGACGTTTGGCAGACTCAACTAATATCCAATGCTATATTCGACCAGATTAAAATACTAGGCGATCCAAAGGCAGAGAAGAAGTTTAGAAAAATGAGAAAGAAAAGAAAGAGTGAGTATGGACAAGACTACTGGTGGCGCAGAGGCGAAGCGTTACCTGAAATCATCAACGATTAATCGAGGCAACCAATGACAGTATCAAACGCACTAACTAGGAACGACTACATAGCGTCCAGTGGTCAAACCATATTCCCTTACACGTTCCAGACCTTTGAGTCCGGTGACTTAGCGGTGTTGCAGAACGGATCGGCATTGTCAGAGGGTACTCACTATACCGTTTCTGGCGTAGGTGTTGACTCTGGCGGTAGCATAACCCTCGGCACAGGTGCAACTTCTGGCGACACTATAAGCGTATATCTGGATATGGATCTAACCAGAACTATCGACTACCAGAACGCAGGAGACTTTCTAGCAGGTGAAGTTAACGATGACTTTGATAGGATATGGTTAGCACTACAGCAGGGGAATACCGACATAGGGCGGTCTATAAGGCGACCCAACGCAGATTCAGGCACAATCAATATGGAGCTACCTATTGCCTCCGAACGTGCCAGTAAGATACTATCATTTGACGAGAATGGTGCAGTCTTTCCTCGATCTTACGTTACTGGTAACACGCATCTCCTAGCTAACGATCAGTTTACAGGTGATGGATCTACAACTGTATTCACGTTATCTCAGGGCGTGACCGATCCTGCTTTACTAAACGTTTCAATTAATGGCTTGTTGCAGAATGTAAACTCATACATTATCACAAATGGTACGTTGCTGACGTTCTCGGAAGCTCCGCCTATAGGCGTGGGCATTGAAGCTCGCTCTCTTGCTCAGGTCGATGTTGTATCAACCGCCTTAGAGACTAATGAGTTTGTTGGGGATGGGGCTACAACCGCGTTCACTCTTGGATCTACTGCTTACAAGCAAAATGCCTTTGTTTACATTAATGGTGTATACCAAGTTAAGAGTTCGTATTCGGTATCTGGAACTGCTCTCAACTTCTCAGCGGCTCCTCCTATCAACTCGAGTATAGAGATTGTTGTTGCAGGATTTACTACATCTATAATAGGTCTCCCTGCAGAGGATAGCATAGGTGCGGTACATATACAGGACGGTGCGGTCACTACTCCTAAGATGGCTGACCTAGCAGTGACTACAGATAAGATAGCAGACGATGCGGTCACAGCGGATAAGATAGCTGACCTAGCAGTTACAGCGGATAAGATAGCCTCTGAGCCTATCGCAGTGGGAATAGTTACCGTAGCTACAGCAGTATCACTAACGGCTACAGTCAATACTCACGTTTACGTTAGCGCACCAACCCAGACTATTACGCTACCAGTATCTCCAACTATAGGGCAAAGGGTTATGGTTACAGTAGGTAACTTTGAAGATACAGTGATTGCAGGAAACGGATCAAACATCATGGCAAGCGCGACTGACTTCACAATGGATGCCGCTTACCTCTCAATTCAATTTATATACATAGACATAACTCAAGGGTGGATTATAGCATGAGCAATTTTTCGGACTACATAGGTGGTAGTGGTGGTGGTGGAACTGAAATTAACGGCTTAGTGGGAGGCATGACAGGTAAGTCTATGTACACTACGGCTTCTGGAGAGGTTTACTTGCAGACTGGGCAGACCATAGATGCCGCTCCTTACCCAGACGCACAACTAAACATAGGGACAACTGTAGACCCTACTACGGTGGCACTCGGTAACCCTCAATACGGTTCAGCAAGTGATGGGGTTTTAGGCTTTGGTATGAGTACTTCCAAGCAGCTGTATATCTCCACCGTTGATGACGCAACAGGGGCGTGGGCGTACTCAGCTGCAAAAAATCTAAATGCTGAGTACAACACTTGTACTGCTACCGTCCTTCAATCCTCATGTGATATGGTTGTGGTGGATAATGGAGGCTCTAAGGATTTATACGTTTTAGGTTTTGGCGTAACAGCTACCTATCATGTTGTAATCAAACACACTGGTGTCACTAGTACAAGTATGGGGTCAGTTTCAACCATAACCTTGCCTTCGACTATATCATCGCCTAGGGGGATTACATGGGATGGTACTTATTTCTGGGTGTTTAGTGCGACTACTGCGTCAGTACATAAGCTAACCTCTTCTTTTGCGGACACTGGCGAGTCGCACTATATTGGCTTTAACTATTGCAAGCTTGAATATGATTCAGGAGCATCAACCGTCTGGGCTTTCTATGCAAATAACACAAATATGGAAGTAGCAGGTTTAGCTCTATCCACAGGCAGTAGAATGTGGCCTTCCAAGATGGGCCTAAACCAACCTAAAAAGGGCGTAGTCTACCATGCAACCACTAATACGATGGGGCTAATTAAAGGTACAGGCAACTTTATCCACCCAGTAGACATGACTGAAAAAACGGTAGGGCATCCGAACCCTATAAGCGATTCGAGCAATGCTAAATCACCTGTGTCTGAGAACTGGATTACCTACTTCAAGAGGATTTTATAGCATGAACAACATCAACCAAAACAAAGGAAAATTAAAATGGCTTTAACAAAAGTAAGTTCCGACTTAGTAACATACGACCTCGCCGAAGGCGGCACAACCACTGTCCAAGAAGCTCTTGTACCATCTCAAGGAAGCATGCGAATTGACTTTGGCGATAAAGGGATTTTCACCTACTCAAGTGATCCAATCGTTAACGTCAATAGAAACGTGGATGATACTGGCTACGCAGGAAACGGTCATTGCTTCAGTGATTCTTCTACAGTTACTAGAGATGGTGGCATCAGTTACAATTCTTTTGACTGCCGAATTAAAGTAGACGGCACTGAAAGCTACGGTCACTTTGCTCCGTTTCAGAATGGGTTAGTCCATGACACTAGCGGAACTACTAGCATTCTTTACGGCTATGTAGATGTACCGTCCGTCACTAATGGCACAGTTGGTGTTAGATACGGTATTAAAATTGCTGATGTTGCAACGTCTGGTTCAGGCGCAGTAAATAATAACTATGCTATCTGGATTGATGAGCAAACGGCAAGCTCCTCGCAGAAGTGGGGCATTGTACAGAAAGGTGCAAGCAAAAACGTATTTGAGGGTCAGACGTATTTTCAGAATCTAATTAACTTACATGACACAGTTATTGATGATAGTGCTACAGCAGGAACACGGATCGGAGTAGGTACAGGTTCGGCTAGTGATTTATCAATAATGAAAGCTGATTACTCGCAGTATGTAATGACAGTGCCAACAGGTACAAATCAAGCTAAGTTTTGGGGAGGCGTAACTTCCGCAGGACTAGCGGACGGTAGCGTTTACACATTAACGTCTGACCAAACTCTTTTTGGAACTGGGGCAGTCGGCCACATAGTCTTTAAAAATGGCAATGGAATTGTGGGTCAAATTCAGACTAACGGAGCGGCTACTTCTTATTTAACTTCCTCTGACTATCGTTTAAAGACTAACATACAGCCGATGGTCAACGCTATTGATAGGCTGAACGCTTTAGCGCCTGTAAACTTTGAATGGATAGGTTCTGGCGAGAGAGTTGACGGTTTTATTGCTCACGAGGCGAAGGCGGTAGTACCTGATGCCGTAATCGGTGAAAAGGATGCAACGCGTACCGAGATCGTAAAAGACGAAGATGATGTGCCAACTGGAGAGGTTTTAACTGTTCCAGCGTATCAAGGGATTGACCAATCAAAACTAGTCCCTCTATTAACAAAAGCACTACAAGAAGCCATTTCTAAAATTGATGCACTAGAAGCAAGAGTATCTGCGCTAGAGGCGGTTTAACTAACAGCCCTTTCGGGGGCAATTCAACTATACAATAACTTAACGAGGAAAGAAAATGTCAAATCCATTTGAAGGTGTAGGCGGTCAACTGAACGGTAGCGTTTACGATATGGTTCCTGTAACTCCTGCTGACGGTTCAGATAACGTAGGCACTGGTAACGTAGCTATTGGTCTGTACGTAACAGTCGGAGGGGACGTAACATTCCACAACAAATCTGGGACTTCTCGCACAGTAAACGTGCCTGATAACTTCTATTTGATCTGCTCCGTCAAGCGAGTCCTAGCTACAGGAACTACTGCTACTGGCATTCATGCGATGGTGGTGTAATGTTTAGCGCAAGCATAAGTGCATTCACTCTAGGCAAGGCTGTCGGTCGTGGTGCTTCTGGCTCTCTGTCTTGGAAAACCACTAACCAAGAATCCTCACCCACAGGGATAACGTGGGATGGTACTTATTTCTGGGTGGTTGGGCATGAAAATGCGACCGTATATAAATACGACTCGTCTGGCGTATATCAAGGTGTAAGTTTTAGTGTAGCGGCACAGGAGGCTTACCCCCACGGCATTACATGGGATGGGACTAACTTTTGGATGGTGGGTGGCTCTTCGCTATATAAATACACTGCGGCAGGAGCATTCTTAAACACCTTTAGTTTATCCTCTCAAGATACCTCACCAATGGGCATAACATTTGATGGTACTTTCTTGTGGGTGGTTGGGCAAGCTAATGACAGGGTGTCTAAGTACAATATTTATGGAGGTTATGAGAGTGCAAGTTTTAGTGTAGCTAGTCAAGACACTCAGCCTAAAGGTGTAACGTGGGACGGTACTTATTTTTGGGTAGTTGGAGATGTTACGGATTCTGTATATAAATACAATGCCTCTGGCATTTATCAGAATGTAAGTTTTAGCGTGCTTGCTCAATCCACTAGTGCGCAAGACATAGTCTCGGTTGGCGCTGACTTGCATGTTCTTGACTATAACTCTGATGGCGTATATAAATACCCATCACTACCATAAGGAATCATCATGGACAAACTAAAACAATTCTGGCGTAGTCGTTCTAACAGATGGCAAGTGTTTGGCATAACCTTAGCGGCTCTACAGGTCTATGTGCTACAACTTAACCTATCTGCTGAGACTATTATGTTAGCCAGTATACTATTCGGAATGGGTGGAGTATTCTTCCGCTATCAGACTACACAGTCTATGTCAGCTAAATAACTAACAAGCCCCCTCGGGGGCTATCATAAGGAGCGCATCATGTTACAAACAGGGAAGGATGTAGTAGACGCATTAGCAGGAACTACGGTAGTATTGACAGGGTGGACAACTGGGGTGCTTCCATTTCTAAGTGTGACGTTACCTAGCATCTGGTTTATCATTAGGATCTGGGAGTCGGATACTATTAGAGAGCTAACCAATAGAGTGAAAGAGGACAAGTAATGTTGGCAGGAATACTATCTATACTAACATCTGGTGCAGGCGGTGGACTCATTGGTGGTATCATGGGTCTGTTTCGTCAGAGCACAGAGTCAAAAGAGCGCATCGAACTAGCCAAGCTATCTATTGAACGCGACAGTCTCCAGTTTAAAGAGGCAGAGCTAGAGCGCGCCCACGAAATAACCATGTTAAACAGTGGTGCTCAGATAGAATTAGATAAGGTAATCACTGAGACGGAAGCACAGGCGGAGATTGCAACCGTATCGGCACTAGGCAAGGCACAAAAGGTATTCGCAAACCTCAAGACTTCTACATGGATGGACAACTATCGAGCAAGTGTACGACCAACGTTCGCTTACTTTGTAATGGCTATGTTTACAGTCTTTCTAGCATGGGCATTCAGTCACCACTCAGAGGGCATAGGAGTCGATCAGGGCGGTCTTGTCCTTATAGGCTTACTAGATACCCTAGTCTTCATGGTAACGTCTATCACGAGCTTCTATTTTGTCAGCCGTCCTAACTCTAAGTAGGGAATACAAACCCTACTGCACTACTGGGGTGATTACTCTACCCTCTGGTGCAAACGTCCGTTCACTGGAACGACCTTGGAATAACAACCGAACCAATATCAGTTGTATACCCGAGGGAGTTTATCATTGTGAATGGTTAGAGAGATCAGCATCAGGTAAGTATAAGCGTGTCTGGCATCTATCCAACGTAGAGGGACGTACAGGCATTCTAATCCATTCAGGGAATTATGTACGTCATAGTACTGGTTGTATCTTAGTCGGTCTGAAAAGGGGCTTAATTGGCTCAGAAGAGGCAGTGTTATCCTCTCGCTCTGCGCTTCGATTGATGCGCGATGAATTAGAGGGTCAAGACTTTACTTTATTGGTGGCATAAAAAACCCTCCGGTTTTAAGGGAGGGCCAAACTTACCACTAGAGAGAGGTGCTATTGTATCATACTTTCCTTTCGTCATACCAACGATATGCATATTGTGACAAAGTAATTCCGATTGATCCACCTGTCCCTGCCCACAAGATATAAGACTCTGCACTGAGTCCTGCATTTGTAACTGCCCAGACCATTCCATACTGGGATATTGTAATCAACCAAGACATTATCGCCCCTGCTAGGATCTTATCATCCCTTAGAATCTTGGAGCTAAGTCCTAGAAAAAACACTTGAGCGAATGCCGCAACAAATACTAGAGCTTCCATTAGTTATATGACTCCGGTACGTAGGTTTGATCTGCTTCCATCTTCCTGAACTCTCCACGGTAATGATCGCTGATCTCTTTCCGCAGTATCTTGTTAGTCTTTAAGATCATGTTCTTCTTCTCAATCAGTATATCCATGTGTCCCTGACCAAGATAGTCCAACAACCACAGATGAAAGTCAACTGGATTTCCGGTGAACGTCCGGTGACAGTAATGGCAAAGCGACACAGCGTTATCCATGCTCCATCTTACTGCCTTGTTCGCTCGTCCGTATATATGCGCGCACTCCATCCTTCCCTGAATACCACAATGTTCGCAAGTACTGTTTGCTTTTCGTCTTACTACGTCACTGAACCATTTATCACAGGCCTCTCTTTTGATTCCACTCATGTCATGCTCCTCTTCTGCGGCCAGTAGACCATGATGCCCTTGTTAGTTGCTAGGTGTTTATTAAGAACGTCATACACCTTTTCGTAATCACCAACCTTGACATTTCGTGTAGACTCTTCGCCTGTTACCGCCTTCTGAATCGGCTTCCACAATAGCTCCTTAACCGTCTCCTTAGTCCAAGGTAGCTCAACATCGTCCTTCACCATACGCATATCTTGACCTGAATCATTGAGTGCCTTAGCAAGATCACCGCAGTACTTGTGTAGTGCGTTGCTCTGTACAGACGTCCGTTGCTTGCCCTTAACATAGCTGTATGTTGTATAGCCTGACTCTTCAAACTGTTTAGTAACAAATTTAATATAAAAGTCTAGGCTTTGCTTACTGCTGACCACAAATCTATCACCACTCATTGCTCCACCTCAACTAAATTTCCTACCGTGATTATTAAGATGGGCAGTAATACAACGATACCATTAAACGCTGACGCAAATACCTCATCTCCATCCACAGCCCATACTGCCTTACTATCCACTGACTCAATATCAAACCCAAAACCATTCCGTAGGCTGATACTCCAATACATTCCAAACAAATACTTAGTCATCACTTTCTCCTTTAGGCCACAACAGCCAAACTCAAGTCTTTCGGCAACCATTTTAGCGTTTCCCAATCCTGATGAACGTAGTACACCCACCCATCACTATCTTGAACCCTTTGCCCACCATTCTCAGTAATGAATAATTTTGTAGGGTTATGAATGATTAAATTTTTCCTATCCTTGTAACCATAAACCCTTGTTTTTTCCATACTGATATCAATTTCTTGCATCTCTACCCAAGTCTGATTGTCATCTGGGTCTAAGTCATCAAGCCGCTGTGGTTCTTTTGCGAATAGTCGCTCTAGTTTTTGTCTCACCTCTGCGTCACTTTTGTATGGCAACCAATCTTGGGTAGTACCAACGTCGTCCAAATAGGCACTTAGTTGGTCAGCGCTCATCGTGTCTATTAATCTATTCATCTCCAGATCCTTTTGTTTTTAGTTATCTCTTTAATTAACCGCTGATCTATTAGCGGCTTTCTCAACTCTTGCCTACTACGCACGTTAATCAAGTGTGCTGATTCTGTCTCTGCCTCTAGGATTACAGGTGAGTCTAGTAACTCATTCTTACCCCTAGCAGGTACAAGGTGACGCTCATCGCATTCCGAACGTCCGCGTAGCCGATTGTGCATAGTGCGACTATTCAAACCTGCCGCTCTAGCTATCTCTGATACCGTGTAAGTGTTGCCAACCTCCAGACCGTAGTAATCCTCATCTCCTGCGAACCGTACTCTCCGAGGCTCTTTGCGTGGCTCTGACGGTTTAAGGTGATCGGCAGTGACAACCTCACATCCGAACAAGCGCGACCGTAGAGTAAGACTAGGAACGCCAGAAAGATCGGCTAGTTGCTTAACCGTCATCTGCTTGCCTTTATACTCGAATGTTTTAGTTGCTTTCATTAAAATCTCCCTCCATTGAATTTCTCGAAACGATAGTATGCCAGATTCGCACTCGAAATACTAGTACTAAACGTCTCACCATGCCGATTCTTTCCGCTGTATAGCTCAGTCATTCCACTGCTCTGCCTGTCATCACCGTAGTAGCCCTCGTCATATAGGAATAAGATAACGTCCGCATCCTGCTCGATACTACCTGACTCTTTCAGGTCGGAGTTTCTTGGGCGTGGGTTCGTCCGCGACTCGTGCGCTCTTGATAACTGAGACAGAATAATGACAGGAATGTCTAGTTCCAGTGATAACGACTTGAGCGCTCTTGTGGCTTCACCAATATCATCGTTGCGACTTCCCTTTCCCTCGAATCCTAGTAACTGCAGATAGTCAACAATCAGAATATCTAGCTTACCACGTAACGCTAAGTTTCTAGCCCTAGCGCAGAGCTTCTGATAGCTCGGTGTATCGCTAGCGATCATCAGGTTAGAGTTATTCAGTCGAATTAGATGGTGACTGTAAGCACTGGCCTTGAGTTGCATCGCCTCCGAACCGTCAAAGATCTTGCGACCATGGATTAGTTTGAAGTCAACACTAGCCCAGTTAGCGACAATGCGGTTTGCAAGCTGAGAGGTAGGCATCTCCATCGACTGAAACAGTACATGCTTCTTCTCGCAGTTAGCCGCGGCAATGTTGAGCGCTAGTGTTGTCTTGCCCTGTCCTGTTCCTGCCGCGATCACATAGAGTCCTGATTGCATGTAGTAGGTTTCCTCGTCACAGAATACAGATGTTAGCCCTGTGTCTTGCATATCCTGATAAGCCACACACGCCTTGCCAATCGCATTACCCTCGTCTATAGACTCCACCGTACCCTTCATCAGATCCATGATTACCGACTGAGCCTTGCCGATCTGTTCGTCTGCAGACGCACTCTTGTTTGCCGATAGCCCTGAGATCTCATGAGAGGCTTTCTCAAGCCTTCTGCGCTTCGACCTATCTAACATGATCTCTGCATAGTGAACGATGTTAGCGGAGCTTGGAGTCATTTCTATGAGGTCCACCAGATACCCCTCACCACCACACTGCTTGAACCATTCCAGATCTTCAACGTGTTCGGCTAATGTAATGCTATCGAATGGAATCCCTTTAGCGGCTAACGTCTCCATCGTTGAATAGATCAATTGATTCTCTGGCATACTAAAGTCATCAGCGGACAATACATTCTGTACCTCGATGATTCTATTGTTAGCCAACATGAGGCCACCCAGTACTGCTTGCTCTGATTCAATGCTGTTTAAATTGTGCTTTACCATTTTACTTTCCTCTCGCTTTGCTTGAAGCAATCCATGTGTTTAAAGTCTTGGGCCATTGTACCTTCTTGCTACCTCTTTTCCAATCTCTTTCTGTCCAGTAGGCATGAAAATACTCTGCGTTACTTTTGCAGTTTAAACCATTACCTGTCGACTTGTAAAATTCTATCACCTGATCGACTGTCGGAGTCTCACCTCTAAGGTAGGTTACTCCAAGAAAGTTATAGCTGTTTTTACTGATTACTTCTTTTGGGGATTCATCCCCTATAATAGTGTTATTCTTCTTAATGTTATTCTTACCTGCGTAGTTTTCTTCTAGGTCTTTTTGGTGTTTTTTTCCACCCTGTTTCTCTTTTTGAAGATTTGTTCTAGCGTCAACCTGCCCCATAATCACGTTTGGAGTTATGTATCTGCGGTACACCTGATTACTGTTTGACCGCAACTGTGTCTCGATGGATATATATCCCGCCTCCTCTAATTCTGATACCCATGCGGTAACGCTTCTTTCGTGTTTGCTGAATTGCTCCGCGTAACTTGCGTTAGTTCTCCACCCTCTGTTCTCAGGGTTTCTAGCCGCGTACATAATAGCCCCATATAAAAGCCTAGCTGATGGGGATATGCTTGCATCGTCATAGACAGCCTTGGGGACTATATAGTACTCTGTTTGTGGATCTGTGTTGTGGTCGTTGCTCATTGTTGCTCTCTCTCTATAGTTGTTGTGAAGTCGGATAATAATAGCTCTGCCTTATACTGTCAAACAATATTAGCGAATTAATTTAATTTAATTTATTTTCACTTTAGGGGTTGACACCATCGTCCAGATCATTAAACTGGGCACAACACAAACCAATAGAGAGATAAAAAAGATGACTAAATTAAACCCAGAAGTAGAAACGTTATTAGAAGATGATATGTTATTGTGGGAAGCAATCGGCCCTGATGGTGTAGACTGTAACGGTTACGCTCGCAGAGTATGGACTCCAGTAGATGATGTGGCAGAAGAGATAAGAGAAGCCATCGTACATGAAGATGATTTAGAATTGGGTAGACTATTAAGAGAACAAGTGATAGCCTATATGGAACGAATCGCAAACAGAAGAGAGGGATTGTAAAATGAGTGTAAATGATTATATGCGCGGTGAGAACGACGCGGAGTATGGTGACTGGAAAGGTGGACAGTCTGAGGAATACAATCACGGATTCGCGGCACGATACGAATTTATAGAGCGGATGACCGCATTAACAGAAGAGATAGGAGATTACGAAGATGCTTAAAGATATCGAGATGGAGTTAAAAGCACCTTTTGCGGCTAATCAGATCAACTGGCGTAAGGGTGGAGGCAATGTGTCACTGGCTTACCTTGATGCTAGGAACGTTATGCAGAGATTAGATCAGGTGGTCGGCCCTAACAACTGGCAGGAGAAGTATATAGAGTTTAATGATCGTATCATCTGTGAACTATCTATTAGACTAGACGGTGAGTGGATAACCAAGGCCGATGGATCAGGAGACACTAAGATCGAGAGTGAGAAAGGCGGTATTAGCTCGGCATTTAAAAGAGCGGCTGTTAAGTTTGGCATTGGTCGCTACCTGTACTACTTGCCTAAGAATGCTACTGCTCAGAACATGCCCGCATGGGCCTTACCTAAACCAAAGGGAGAGTGATGTAATGAGTAAAAGCAATTTACGGAAAGAATATGAAGCTAGGTTCGGTGTTGTGAAGGGAGGCTTTAGTCTCTACAACGCTAAAGGCAATGAGATTTATTACGAAACCTCTAGGTACGGTGTGCACCTAGACAATAGACCTTGTAGCGGTAGAGTCTTCACCGAACAACAAACAGGCAGGAAGTTTAAGATGGTGGATTCTAAGATGGTGGAGATTAAATAATGATTAAGACACAATATAGGGCTGAGTCTGGTCACTGGTACGCGCAGAATGGTGACCCTGCTTATACAATAGTAGGTGCTAACGGTAATGAGCGTAACACCACACTTAGGGACGCTAGAAAGCACGCTCTAGTGCCCTCAGTAACCTCAGTTCTGGGAATAGCCGATAAACCTGCACTTACTAACTGGAAACTAGATAGGGCGTTAGAAGCTAGTTTAAGGCTGTCTCAGTGGAACGGTGAAAGCGATCAGCAATTTATAGGGCGCTGTAAGAGGGAAGCTAAGAAGATCGGACAGACTGCGGCAAAAAGAGGCTCAGAGATTCACGCTAAGATAGAGCTTGGCTTCTTGTTTGGGGCTGATACTGCAGAGTATAGAGCAGTGAGAGCAGTGATTGACGGTCTATACCCTAACGAAACGTGGCACGCTGAAGCGTCATTCTGTACTGATGGCTACGGTGGTAAGATAGATCTACACAGTGATAGCGGAATCTTTATCGATTTTAAAACAAAAGACAATTTAGATGTTGAAACCGCTTCAAGGCTAGTGTATGATGAACATGGAATGCAGTTAAGTGCTTATGCAAACGGTAAAATGTTCGATAATCCCGAAAGATGTAGTATATTTATTGATCGGGCCGATGTTTCTAAAGTCTGCCACTATGTTTGGGATAAAGAAACACACAAAAAGCATTTAAAAATGTTTAAAAACCTGCTAGAATACTGGCAACTAACCAAGAACTACCAATCAGGAGAAACAAAATAATGGCTATTTCAATTACAGGTAAGATGAACAAAGCGGCAAATAAGTTTCAAGCAGGAGAAAGTCTAGGTTTTGGAGTGCGATTAGGTGTAAAATTCTACAATCGTGAGACAAAAGCGCAGGAATGGACTAATTACGAGGCTGTAATCTTTGCAAAGCAAGGTGCTCAGGCTGATTTCTATGAGAGTGCGCTAGTAGCAGGTGCAGTTATCGAGGTTAGCGGCTCAGGTGGTCAAATCAAAACGTTTAACGGCAACAATGGCCCAGTAAATAGCATCGCAATCCTTGATGCAAAGCTCGGTTACGTTGGAGCTAGTGACCAACCATCAGAACAGAACCAACAACCGCAACAACAAGCGGCACAGCAAAACTTTGATGGCGATATTCCGTTTTAACCAGTAGTTAGCGCTACTGTGGTCTGTAACAATCTGGCAAGCGTGGCTCACTTGTGACCAAAAACGAGCTACTAACCAAACTAAAGAGAGAATACTATGACAACTAAAGAAACTAGACCTAGATTACGCGGTGCTATCCGCAAAGCATACGAGAATATCACCAAAGTAGAGAGCCGAGCGCTTGTAATTGGTGATTTACATGAACCATTTTGCCTTGATGAATACCTAGACCACTGCATCGAGACCTATCAGAAGCATAACTGCAACCAAGTTGTATTCATTGGTGACGTAATTGACAACCATTACTCCTCTTACCATGAATCCGATCCCGATGGTATGGGTGGCGGTGACGAATTAGACGAAGCCATAGACCGTCTAGCACGTTGGTACAAGGCATTTCCCAAGGCACACGTTACAATCGGCAACCATGACCGATTAATGAGGCGTAAGGCGTTCTCTGGGGCTATCCCTAAGCGCTGGATTAAGGAATATTCGGACGTTCTACAGACTCCAGACTGGATTTACACCGAGAGAGTGGTTATTGATGGCGTTCAATACATACATGGCGAATCTGGTCGCGCCACCAAGAAAGCTAAAGACGATATGATGTCGACCGTACAGGGCCACAGACATACCGAGATGTTTACCGAGTTTGTAGTCGGTGCTAATTTCAAGATCTTTGGTTGTGCCGTTGGTTGTGGTATAGACCACCTTTCATACGCTATGGCATACGGTAAGAACTTTAAGAAACCTGCTATAGGTTGTGCGGTTGTCTTTGGTGGACACCACGCGCTAAACGTTCCAATGAACTTGGGGAAATAATATGAAGATGACTGATAACGCAGAAAAAAGAAAGGCGCTCCCGATATTTTCGGGGGTGCTTAAATACTTTCCTCTAGCCATCATCGCGGTAGCTGAGGCATCACAACAAGGTAACGAGCAACATAACCCAAGCAAGCCGTTACATTGGGATAGAAGCAAGTCAGGAGATGAACTGGACGCACTGGCTAGGCATCTGATGGAAGCAGGGACGGTGGATACAGATGGGATAAGGCATAGTGCCAAGGTTGCGTGGCGAGCGTTAGCCAACCTACAGAAAGAGTTAGAGCAAGCAGGGGAGCAAGTAGCGAATGACATTAAGCGAGGCGCGTAATCTGCTAGATAGTCTCATGCAACATAAAGCATACGACCCTAAAATGACGTTAGAAGATGGCAAAACACTACTTAAACGAATCGTACAAGACAAAAAGGATAAAAAGAAATGACAGAAGTTGAGAAGCTACAGGAAAAAATAGATCAGATGGAGCGTGACCGAGTAAGGCTGTTGGAGGAGGAGGTAAGAGACTTCAAGAACCGCAAGGGCGATCGAGAAACCCCAGAGGAGCGATCAGAGAGGAAGCGGAACGAGTCAATAGCTGGTTGGTTTTTCTTCGCTCTAATACTAATTATAATTTTTGCATAAAGTTTCAAGAGATAGGATGTGATTATGGAGAACAAGGCGAGAATTGTCTTAATGTAGATGGAACTTGAGGCAAAAAAAAGCCCTTACCGCTAATACAGGGTAGGGGCTTTCTTATGGGTGGGTGGTTTAGATTCCCTCTATTAGTGTGTTGAATACTTTAGCACTGACCGTCTGTATCTCTTGCTTGTATCTTACATTACGAGCTACCCACCAATTGACTGCGTCATCCGCAGGGGAATACGAAATACCCCACTTTGCATCAGCGGTGAAGTAATGAAGCTTTGGCGCATCAGAAACGTAACTCTCTGGAACAATGTAGCGACCATCTTTCATTCTTGCGGCTATTGCCATACTTCCAAAGAATAGTGTTGAGATACCGTTTCTAGTGTTTACTTCTGTTATGTTGGCTTTTAGTCTTTTAATTTTCATCTTTAAATTCCTAGGCTGATTAGTTTGTCTAGTATCTTGGCGTCTAGCTTTGTTAGCTCTTTCTCTGTTAGGTGGCCTATCTTGTAAACTCTTACACACCCCTGCCAAGCCCTAGATAGGTCGTTTCTGGTTGTAGCTCTCTCGATTCGCTCTAACGCTGATTTGTAATTGCTTTTCATCTTATGCGCTCCATTTGTTAGTTAGTGTGATTACCTGATCGCCATTTGGCAGTGTTCCATATCCCTCTATAGTGCTGGACCATCCCATCTTATCAATAAGTCCCTGAGCGGCTTCATAAGCATTGCCCTCTATATCTGTTTCGGAGTTATATCCCATTGTGTAGCTCTGGTCTGCAGTAAATGCTTTGATGCGTGTGCCTTTGGTGTTAGTAGGTGATAAGTATTTAATTTGAATTGCTTTCATTGTCTGTCTCTCTCTATTGGTTAGTGTTTGTTTAACGGTTGTTATAAATGCCTGTTTGATACTCGCGAATCGTTTTCTGTGAATACCCCGAAGCATTTTTATTGCTTGGATCGACTTGAATCAGACTAGCGAATCCTCCGTCTTTAGGTGAATTAACATACGCTTCAAAATACGCTTTTTCAGCCTCAAAACAACAGGTAAATTCTAAACCGCCAGTAGCAGGATCTTGCTCGCTTGTTTGTAGTACATATAATGAATGCATAATCTGTCTCTCTCTATTGGTTAGGTCTCAAGACACTCTTTCGAGTGTTTCGGCTCTACCTCTAGAGCCTCGTCAGTTGAGTTATCGTGGGAGGAGTGTGGCGTTGGCGTATTTCCCTATTTTCATGCATTTAACTGCGTGGTCGTAATTAACGTGGGGTATGCCGTATTCCTCTGCTAGTTGGATGATAGCTTTGAACTCTTTAGCCATGTAATAGCTAACTCTATCAGGATTGGTATCGCCTTCACACATTAGCTTAGATACGTTTATACTGTTGATTAGATTTGCTATTTCTTGTGCTGTCTCAGGGTGTAATTTAATCATAATCTTATACTCTCTCTATTGGTTAGGTCTCAAGACACTCTTTCGAGTGTTTCGGCTCTACCTCTAGAGCCTCGTCAGTTGAGTTAAATAAAGTCGTTGCAACCGTATAAAGGATGGTCGCTAGGTAGCCAAAGGACATATATTAAATACCCACCGTCAACCTCTTCCTCATAAAATCTGCATTCATCGTTAGTCAATAAACTGCCGATTGTTCCCTCTGCGCTTTTAACATCCCAACCATTGCTGACAAGCATCGTTATCATTTCTGGCATAGTGAAATAATCATGATCTCCAAAATCTGAATGCGATTCTATGGAGGTATGGAATACAGCAAGAGCCGCTGATTGGTTAGTAGTATAAGAAGTCATATGTATGCACCTATGTATGTATCAATGAATGTGGGTACACTATGAAGGTTTCCGGGGGTGTTGTCTAATACTCATTTCAAATAATGGATTTAGTGACCATTCACGAAAGTTATAGTAGTCTGTTATAATATGCTTATTAATTAACCAGTAGGATAGAACAATGGATTTACAAGATAGCGACCTAGAACTAATGGCTGACTTCAAAGAGGCTTTATTGTCTAAGGATAAAACATTAATGCAGGATGTGCTTTATATACTCGAGTGCCGTATGTCTGAGTTAGATGATGATGATAACGAGGTGTGGGCTTAATATGAAAGATGACGACTTTGGATTTTAAATGATGATGAGGTATGGGCGTAATGGCTAATATGTTAGGAAAGTTAGATAAGGAAACAAGAGCGCGGCATTTCCCTGAGTCTAATGGCGGTAAGGGTAGTCATGCTAGAAAGAGTACCAAAGAGACTAGGGAAGTATATAAGACTAAGTTTGATGCTATTGATTGGTCTAAACCTCTACCTAGTAGAGATAAGTAACTTCGATCTAAGCGTGTTTATTTTAGGGTAGGTGATTGTATAGGTAAGGTGCTTAAAACGTCTTAGAATGGATTACAGAGCCTTTAAATAATGGAATAATGTTGTTAATGTAAGTAAATGGAAAGACTAAGCGAATTAATGGGTTATGGGGTAAAGTATTATGGGTAGACCTGCAGGGACACCAAACAAGAATAAAAGAGCTTTAATGGCTAGATTGAAAGATATTTACGGTGAGGAGTTTCACCCTATTATGCGTATGGCTGAGAACGCTGTTAAGTTACAAGAGATAGCGAGCAGTACAGCAGAGGTAAATGATCTTAAAGCTAGTACAGAGGCATGGGATCGTATAGCCGTGTATGTTGAGCCTAAGTTAAAGGCTGTAGAGGTTACTGGATCAGGTGATGACGGTGAACTAGTCGTTACATTCACTCGTAAACGGTTCGATGGTGGGGAAGACTAGTGAAGACTGAGTACCTATTACAGCCTCAAGGCCGTGTCCTGCAGGAATACAATGACTGTAGAGCGCGTAACTCTCTTATCTGTGGGCCATTGGGTAGCGGTAAGACAGTACAGACGATCCTCAAGCTATTAGACCTTATGTGTGAGCAAGAACCAGTTAAGGCTAAGACGCATAAGAACTACGGTGTAAGGCTATCAAGGGTAGTAGCGTGTCGTAACACCTACTCAGAGCTATTCAGCACGACTATCAAGGACTGGTTAGAGATCCACGGTGAACTAGGTGACTTCAAGCAGGGTAGTAAAGAGCCACCAACACACAGGATACAGTTCAAGCTAGAAGATGGCACTACTGTACGCAGTGAGGTTATCTTTATTGCATTCGATAGACCTGACCATGTTAAGAAGGCTCGAGGACTGCAGACAACGTGGGTATGGCTGAATGAGACTAAGGAGCTATCAAAGAGTGTTGTTGATATGCTCGATCTGCGTCATGGTCGTTACCCATCAAAGAAGGAAGGTATAGGCTGTACTCACCACGGTATGCTAGGTGACAGTAACGCACCAGATGAGGATCATTGGTATTATCAGTTAGCAGAAGAAGAAAGACCTGAAGACTGGAAGTTCTACAAGCAAGCAGGCGGTGTGTTTAAAGATGGCGATGTATGGGCGCTCAATCCCAATGCTGAGAACATCAACAATCTACCAGAGGGTTACTATCGTAGAGGTCTGCAGGGTAAGAGTGAAGACTGGATTAAGGTGAACTTAGCTAATGAATACGGCTTTGTATCTAACGGTAAACCAGTACACCCATTCTACGTTGATTCAGTGCATTGTAACCAAGATCAATATGAACCTACACCTGATCGGCCTATTGTGTTGGGCTTTGACTTTGGACGAACACCTGCATGCGCAATGCTACAGCGTAATAGTATGGGTGGTTGGGAACTGTTTGACGAGGTTGTTGTATTCGATGAGGGTGCGATAGAGTTTGCTCCACGTGTTAAGCGATACATCGAGGAGAATTACCCACGTTGCAAGTTTAATGGTTGGGGTGATCCATCAGGTGCGAACAGAGGACAGGCTACAGATGATACACCGTTCAAGATACTGAGAGCGGCAGGAATACCGTGTGCCCCTACACAGAGTAATGATCCTTTAGTGCGTAGAGCGGCAGTAGAGGTCCCCTTAAAGGAAATAATGATGAACGGTAAGCCTAGGTTGAGGGTTTCCCCAAGAGCTAAGATGGCTCGTAAGGGCCTACAGGGTGGCTTCTGTTATAGACGAATACAGACTACAGGTGAACGCTACACTGAAGAACCTGATAAGAATGACTACTCCCACATCGTAGAGGCATTAGAGTACGGTCTACAGGGTGAAGGTGAAGGTAGAGCGGCATTAACAAGGCATGGTGGATTTACTAAGCCCCATACAGCAAAGGTTGGTTTTAATGTATTTGGATAAAGCGGCATACGTAGTATTTGAAGATGATAGCGGTCACTGGTGGTCGCCATTCCTGAAGAAAGACATAAGACACTGTTTCGTCATTATTCCCCATAATGGGCAGTGGATTACCCACGAGAAGATCAGCAAAGACTTTGTGATTATCTCGACTAGTGAACCGATCTATAGCGGTAAAGTAGTAAAGACGGAACGAAAGAAGATAAGGAGAGGGCTGTTTATGCTGAATACCTGCGTTAGTCATACCAAGCAGATACTAGGTATCAATAAGCCTTTTATTATCACCCCTAATCAGCTATATAACTATTTAAGGAAACAACATGAAAGCACCTAAAGCACCTAAGAAGACACAAGAGCAAGTAGCAACAGAGCGGAGACAGCAGTTTATGCTTGATGAAGAGATAGATGAGACAGAAGGTCGATTAAAAGCAGTAGCGCGTGGTAAGTTAGGTAAGGCATCCTTGTTAGCATCGGGAGCAGGACGTAGAGGTGGAGCATCTAAAGGTAGCTCTATGTTATCTGGTAGTGGTGTATCAGGCTCAGGTGGTGGACGCGCTCCCAGTAGTGGCTCTGGATCTGGTGGCGGTGGTAGCATCGGTGGTGGCGGTATGCATAAATGATCGACTTACCCTACAGCATCGGTAGCTTGCAGGATCTAAAGCGTCGGTCTAAGAAAGCATTTGAGCAGGAAGCACTGTGGCATTCTCAGTTAGAGGACGCTTACGAGTATTTCCTACCCAATAGAAACCTCTTTGAGTCCAAGGATAAAGGACAGAAGAAGATGGAACGCATATTCGATAGTACTTCAGTCGAATCAATTCAACTTGGGGCTAGTAAGTTACAAGAGAACATCGCCCCTATCTGGTCGCGGTGGGCTAACCTAGAGCCTAGAAATGAAATAAGAGGAGGTTATCTTTGATTACATTAACAGATCCAATTTTGCAACTCAGTTTTATGAGTCAACTCTTGATCTACTTATCGGTACTGGCACTCTACGCATTGACGAAGAAGATGATGAATCCATGCCTATCGTATTTAATGCGATTCCACAAAAGGGTATTGCGTTTGAAGAAGGCCCTCACGGAACGATTGAGACCCATTGGCGTAAGTTTAAGGTTAAAGCGCGTCACCTAGAGCGTAAGTGGATAGGGTTCGAGCCTAGTGAGACTGTGTCTGACATTATCAGAGATGCACCTGATACTGATGTTAACCTCACAGAAGGCGTTGTATTCGATCCTAAGACGCGTACTTATCATGGTTGCGTATGGGTAGACAGTGAAGACCGATTGTCTTGGACAGAAGATTACGCTGATTCTAGCCCTTGGGTGACTGCACGTTACTCTAAGGTATCAGGAGAGATCAGAGGTCGTGGCCCTGCTTTGCAAGTGTTGGCAGATGTTAAGTCTCTCAATAAGGCTAAAGAGTTTGTATTGCAGAAGGCGGCTATTGATCTTGCAGGTATGTATACAGCTACAGATGACGGCGTCACTAATCCTTATAATATAGTTGTAAGCCCAGGGATTGTTATTCCAGTTGGTTCTAATAACAGTAGTAATCCTAGTATCGCTCGATTGGATACAGGTGCGCATCTGCAGTTGGCACAGTTTGAGATCAATGAGCTACAGACTTCCATTAGACGAGCGTTGTTTAATGATCTGCGTGATCCTACTGGCCCTGTTAGATCGGCTACTGAGATCGCTATAGAGTCAAGAGAGTTAGCCAAGCGTATTGGTTCAGCCTTTGGACGATTGCAGACAGAGGAGCTAATACCTATCCTCAAGCGTGTTGCTCATATCCTAAAGCGTAGAGGATTGATTCAGCCTATCGTTATCGGTGGTAGAGATATTGAGATCAAGTTCACATCGCCACTAGCAAGAGCGCAGGACGGTGAAGATCTATTGGCTGTCCAACAAGCGGTTCAATTTGTTATGGAGACTGCAGGGCCAGATCAAGCTAAGATGTCGTTCAAGCTAGAAGAGTTTGGGACATGGGCAGGAGAGAAGACTGGAATGCCTAGTGAGCTAATGCGTAGTGAGAATGAGCGCAAGCAGATCATGGAAGCAGGAGCGCAAGCGGCACAGGCTCAGATGGATCAAGGCCAGAAGGTAATACCAGAGGGTAACGTATGAGTTGGGATCATATAGAGCAGGTACAGGCAAGCTCAGAAGAACGTAAGCGGCAAGCTAACAGGGCACGAGAGGATATGGAAGCCCTCTTGAAGTGCTATAGTCGATGCTTTGCTACTGATGACGGACAGAAGGTGTTACAAGATCTTAGCAAGCGTTTTATTATGGGTAATGACACACCGTTTGATGCGGCTAACATAGAGTATCAAGCGGCATACCATAATGGTGAAACAGGAGTTGTTAAGTTTGTTATTGACCAACTCAATAGGGCAAGCAAGGTAGTATAGGTATAATGGCAGTTCATTAACTAAAGGAAGATACAAAATGTCAGAAGAGCAGACCGTAGCAACTAACGACACTCTGTTAGATCAAGCCGCACCAGAGTTAGGTGAAGGTGAGTTTTATATTGCAGAGGGTATTAAAGGAACAGGTGATTT
>Ga0233413_10000176_pt1 | contig 34090 bp, 25 predicted proteins | sample Na_anoxic_6_MG_FD_189019 | JGI IMG/M metagenome (GOLD analysis project Ga0233413, IMG submission 189019) | Seawater microbial communities from Saanich Inlet, British Columbia, Canada - Na_anoxic_6_MG | ecosystem: Environmental > Aquatic > Marine > Inlet | place: Canada: British Columbia...
TGAGACTTGTGAAGCCGGGGCCTTTCGCGCCTGTGGTGCGGCAGTCACGCGGAAGTGCCGGTGCTGCGGTCTGTGGCTGTGTGCTGTCCACCACCATGCGCTGACCGAGGCCGAGCGCACGGGCGAAGACTACACGCCGACTGCGGACGAAACCAGAAGCAAATCTGCCAAGGGAGGTGAGTGATGGATGATGACGTAATGCTGATGGACCCCGACCCGCAGGTGGTTCGCGTAGTCCGCGTGCAGGTGCCGTTCGCGGACGTGTTCGCGGTGACTGCGAAGGTATGGCTGGCCAACGTGCTGATGCTGTGGCTGGTGGCGCTAGTGGGTGCCTTGGGTGCAGGCGGCGTGGCTCTGTTCCTCGCCGTGGTCGGCGCTGCGGCGGTGGCAGCATGACGGGCTTAATGATTCGCGTGACATGGGCGGTCTTCATCGGCCTGCCCCTGATAACCATCGCCAACGTGCTCGGATACTGGGTGACGTACTTTGGCCTGACGATCTGCTTCGGCTGCTTCGCCCCCGAAGCAACCGGTGTCGCCTGGGCCATCGAGGGCCTGGCGCTGGTGGAGTTTCTTGTGATGATGCTTTATTCGCTAATCGGGTTGACTCTCCATGTGATTGGCCCCGAAGGGCGGGAGGTGAGTGATGAGTGAGTATAAGGTCACAACCTCCCCCGCCGAGGACGACCCCGGCTGGTTTGAGGCGAACGTGTGGGACTGCCCCGCTTGCGGCGTCACGAAAATCGCGGAGGATTGTACTGAGTGCCCCGGCTGTCTCGCCGCACAGCCCAAGGGATCAGTGTATCGAGGTCGGTGCTGGGGCATGAAGCTGCCCGAGAACCCCAAGGTGTCCTTGGCAGACATCCCACGCCGAGAGCCAAAAGAGGAGGTCTGCGAGCACTGTGGGGCGACCTACACGGGTCTGTTCCACTGTCAGTCGATCAAGAACTTGCGGAAGATCGAGGACGACTTCGCCATCGGCGTGATTACCGAGTTGCTTCCTTCCAAACGTGAAGTGGTGCCGATAACCCCGCTCGGTGCCCACATGGTCGAAGGCCGTGTGTTGGAGGTCGTCCGTGAGGTTCAAGTGGTCGAGTCCACCCCGCACGGGCCGGAAGGCCAGGCGTTCTATGATGCCTACCGGAAGGGCATATCCGAGGACGGTAATGAGAATAAGTGAGAAGGAGAAGAAGACGGTGCTCTACACCCTTCTCGCCGGATTCACCCTGTACTGTCTGGTGCAGGCTTTCGTGGCCAACCGCACAGAAACCTGCGCGATGGTCTGTGACCCCTACGCACCCGAGTTTCGCACGGGTGAGTGCTACTGCGACACGCACCTCGTGAAGTCCGAAATGATCCCAGGAGAAGACCGATGATAGGCAACCCGTTTTTCGCGAGGCTCCCAGAGCGGTTCCAATGGACGTTTCACAACGTGATTGCCCACCCCCTGTCGGAGATCCTATTCCAGATAGGGTTTGAAGACGCGGGCAACCAGATTCACGACTGGTCGATCCCCCTACACGACCCCGGCACGGGTAGAGGGTAGTCAGGCGATCTTCTCTCCCTTGCCCGGTAGCCTCACGGTATTCCATTCCGTGTACGGGAGACGGAGATCCCTATACAGGAGACACGCATGGACTTTGACGCTTACCAAGACCTCGCACTACGCACCAAGAATACTGACCTTGATCCCAAGCTCAGTCAGGCTGTGACCGCTCTCGGTCTAGCAGGGGAGGCAGGGGAGACTGCCGACTATATCAAGAAGGTTGTCGGACACGATCACCCGCTCGATCGTGATCACGTCGCCAAAGAAATCGGTGACGTGCTCTGGTATTGTGCCAGCCTTTGCGATGAGTACGGCCTGTCGATGCAGGAAGTGGCTGAATGGAACATCGAGAAACTGAAGAAACGCTACCCCGAAGGCTTCTCGTCAACGGCTTCGATCAAGCGGTCTGATGTGCGTTGAATGAGAGTGCTCGTCACCGGCTCCCGCAAATGGCAAGACGACCGACCCGTGGTCGAACTCTTGCAACGCTTACTCAAGCGCGTCCACACGCCCTCTGCGCTCACCTTCGTGCATGGTGGGAGTGGTGGGTTGGATTGGATGGTGGACGTGCTAGGACGGCACATGAAAGCCAACGTCGAGTGCCATCCCGCCCACTGGCATAAGCATGGCGAGGCGGCGGTTTCGATATGCAATCAGGAGATGGTGGACCTTGGTGCCGATGTCGTGTTCGCGTTCCCTCTTGCAACGGAAGCACACGGGATGACGGACTGCATCGAACGGGCTGTGAAGGCAGGCATTCCTGTCATGGTCTACGACCCGGAACTCGGAGAGTACGCCCAACGGTAGTGTGGCTATGCCTCCCTGTAGACAGGAGCTTCACCCAATGGCATGGCTGCGTCGGTTGCTAGTCTATCTGAATCTATATCGTAATCCTCGTGACGTAGGAGGGCCTTCAATGCCCATGACGATACAAAAAGGCTCCACAGGTGACGATGTAGTCCAATGCCAGCTAGACCTCACCAAACACGGTTACCCGTGTACGGCTGATGGGATCTTCGGCGCGGGCACCGAAGCTCAGGTCAAAGCATTCCAGACGGCCAGTGATCTGACTGCTGATGGCATCGTGGGATCACAGACATGGGAGGCGTTGGACGCACCCGCCCCGTCCGATGATGACGATGACGATGACGAGGACACAGATGAACTCTCGGAGGATACCGACGACCCGACGACGTGGGACGGCCCCCCCGATAGGCCGTGGTCTGATTTCTTGCCACTCCTCGGACCCGCAATGACCGCGACGTACCAACTGTCCGGTGCTCAGATGCCCGAGTTCCCACCGGGGGTCACGTTCTTGCCTGACAAGTACCTTGGGGAAGCGACCACCAACTGCACGATGTTCACCTCGTACTTCTGTGGCAACGGCTTCGGTGGTCCCTTCACGTTGGACCAGTGGAACGAATGGCAAGTCGCCAAGGGGGCCGATGAGTCCGTCTACAAGGGCTACGGCCCGTGGGCGGTTGGCCAGTGGGGTGTTGGTGAGGTCATGCCGAAAGGCGCAGTGCCCAAGGATGGCGTGTACTTGATTCAGAGCTTCACAACGTGGCCCAAGGGCCATAGCTGGCTGGTCCTCGACTACGATGAAGCCACAGGTAAGATCCTGACGCTGGAATCAAACACCAGCGGCACGGGACTCAACGGCGTTGGCTTCGGTGATCTTGGACCCATCCGGTCCACGAACGCCCATGACTGGAAGGATCGGGTCACGATGACGTGGACAAGCCGAACCAAGAACTACTCGCAGATTTACATGGCACGGCTGGCGATCAATCACCAAAGCGTGCTCGACTGGATTGCAGACCAATGAAACCATCACCCAACCGCGTGGCGCTCCGCCACAAACAAGCGTTCAACAAGTACAACCCTGACGACCTTCTGTCCGCCCTGGTAGAAATCTTGGAGAAGTACGAGTTGGAGGACGCGGCGGACGAGATCAAGAAGGTCACTTCTGTCGTGCAACGCGCTTGGCGTGGCCGCGAACGGTAGCGAACCCGCCTCGATTTAGTCTTGCCTCTCTTGGAATAAGTGGCTCCAAGCCGCCTCCAAGCGAGGGTCTGGTTCGTGTACGCTGTCTCCCGGCTGCCAGAGAAAGAAGCCATTCAAGCTGAGAAGGTCAGCGCGCCCGGTGGTGGTGGCGAGGGCCTCCCGCGTGACACCAACCGCCTCAAGCTCGCTGTCCTCTGCCTGTCGGAGCACGCGCATGGGCAGTAGGAGTTGTTCGTTGTCTTGCTCGTCCACGAACCCCAGCATCAGGCGCTTCGGGTCGTCGGCAGGGTGGAGCGTATGCCCACTGACCAGACGAGAGCGAGCCGAGGTGACCCATTCGGATAAGGTGTCACAGACGATCTCGATGACCTTGGGTTTGGGACCAGACCCAATCGGGACTGTTGCGTTGCCTCCGAGGCCCCTGCCTCCGATCTGCACCAACCCTTCCGGGTCGATTTCCGTGAGATCAACGGCTTCTGTGTCCGGTCGGGACTTTGCCCAATCCCGCATTGTACTGACGACGCCTTCGGGTTGGACAGCACCACACTTCGGGCATCTATTGAGTCGTTCAGACATCGGAGTTCCGTCCTTCAGTGGGATCACGCAGACTATACCCACCGCGTGCCTGTAAGGACCATGATTACCACACATCACCTGTGTGTTCGTATACCCGGTTGATCTTCATACGGGCCTCCGGGTTTCGGTACGGAGGCTATAGGGTCGGACAGGTGTAGAAGACCTCGCTGGAGACCTCCAATGTCCGACCTCCGCTCCAAGATGATCCGACTCGCCGCCTCGATGCCCAAAGGCTCGACAGAGCGAAAGGCCCTGCTCGACGTTCTGAAAGAAGGGTCGTACACCTGGGACGAACTGGACGTTTTCAAGAAGGACAAGCAGCAGGCCCTTCGTCTGGCGGGCAGGGTGAAACCCCAGGAGCTTGTCGAGGCCATTCGTGGTGGCCTGTTCCCATTGAGGGCGAAGAAAGGACAACGGGGCTACGCAAGGATGGTCCGCATTTCCTACCCGGAATGGGGTGAAGCCACAGGTGAGACCAGCTACCTGACGTTTCGTGTCGAGGACGCTCTTGCGCCTCCCTACACATTGAACATCAACCACTCCGGCCAAAGACATCAGAACGAGACGGTCAAAACTTATGTCGAAGCGGTCGCGGTCATGGAAGCCGAAGGCAAGCGTTTCCTGGCTTCTCGCGGAGAGGGGACCACCATCTCCACGATGTAGACACCGCCCGACCCCTGGAAGCTGCAACTTCACTTCGCAGCCTCCCCGACCTCGGCCTCATTGAATCACGCATCACTGTCCTCCAGTGGGATCACCAGACCGTGCCGACGTGGACCCTCGACGGTGATATTGAACTCCACGAACTCCGGGACGATGACACCCAGAACCCGCTCCATTGTCTGGTGGGGTCTAGTGCGGAAACTGCTCCGTAAAGTCGGATCCTCTTTGACTGCATCCAGGATCAGTTGCTTGACACCCTCGATGCCAACCCTCTCCTCCAGATCGCTCAGGAGAGGTTTGCCGTCCTTCTTCGCTCTCATGTACCGGAACCAACCCGTAGTCCCGACAGCCTGAGCCGCTGTCACACCTTCGGTGCCCAGGTGCTCAAGAATCGGGCTGGGCTGCATCGACTCGTAGATCGATTGCGTCCTCAGTCCCAGATTGTTGAAGACGAACGCTCGCTCGTAGAGGCCCTGAGAGTTGATCACCGTCCCGTCGGTGGAGTCAATGAACAAGTACGCACACGCTCCTTCGGAAATGTGCCCGTCGTTGTACCGACCCGCACCGAAGGACACGTTGTGTTCGGTCACGTTCCAGTAGGTGTAGTCCCCGCAGTCCCCCGTGTCCTGATGTTGGTAGTACGCACACCAGTAAGACAGATTCCGGGCGTAAAACATCTGAAGCCACGAAGTGATGTCCCCCGTGATCTGAACGTCAGGACTCCACCGCACATTGTAGCAAAAAGCGTTCAGTAGAATCGACCAAACCGTCTGGTCCAAGGCGAAAACCGCTGGATCAAGTAGCGTGTAAAATCCAGGATCGGCTTCGGAGGGGAAGTCAATGGTCGCTAAATCACCTAGCGTACAGGTTTCCCCGTGTGCGGTGAACGTCGTGTCCCAGTAGGTCGCGGGATCTTCGTGGTAGACGGCAAGTTGACGGTCTACGTCAAGGCTCGCTGCCTCAAACCTGGAGAGAAGACTAGAAAAGGCGTTGTTCATGTCAGGAGGTGCCGTATTGGACCATTCCGCTACCAAGCCACACATCACGTTAGCACCGATGGCACCGATGGGGCCAAGCTCACCACCAATGGCCCAAAACGCACCGTCCAGGAGATTGAGTACGTCCGTTAGCCCTCGGTCCTGGTTGTCCGATTGATCCAACAGGGCGAAGGCATTGATGATCTTCGGATTCCCGTAGGCGTACAGCCGATCATTCCACGTCTGCATGTTGGAGAGGTTGGTCTGCACCTTGGAGATTTCTTCATCTGTGGGGATCATGCTTGGCTCCTGTTGATCACGTCAGCACGTTGGTTGATGACAGTGCTGCGTTCAAGATTCCCCACCCTACCGCGTGCCTTGAGCAACGCTTCGGCCAAAGTCCCTGCATAGACATGGACGTGTTTCTCGTCATGGTGGTCTTTTGTCTCGTACCACGGGGTCAAGGGATCCCCGTTCGTGTCGTTGGCGTCAACGGGCCGCTTTGGCAGTTTGATCCACGGAGGCAGAAGGGAGAGTCGGTTTTCGCCTTCCACGGAGGTCACGATGAAGTAGAACCACCTCATCCCGAGTACCCGTCGGAAGCCCAGCCCCCGCCCTTCAAGGCGAACGATGTCTGGCTGATCATCTTCTTGGCGTGTTGGCCGTCGCACTTCTCGTTGGAGCATGGCTGTGGAGCATCCCGCTCGCGATGGCGAAGCAGGCGCTCAAACTGGGTGTCGCACTTCTCGCAACGGTACTCGTAAATAGGCATGATCTCCTCTAAGGGACCATACCCACACACACACCCGCTATGCCTTTCGACCCGTCAGACTGCTACCTGCGTCGTAGCTTCGGCATGGCAGTCTTGCCTGACGGCTTCCATGACAGTGCGGTCCACATCTTCTTCAGATCCGCTGAAGAAAGGTCCTCCAGAACCCACCAATCCCCACCCATCCAGTGGACCTCGTGCTTGCCGTCCTTGGTCTTGCGACGGAACTTGTTCGGGAACTCTTTGAACACATTGTCGATGCTGGCTGCGGTTTTGCCTTGTGCCTTCCTGCCCGCGAAGTAATCGCTCTTGTCCTTCTTGCAGTGGTCGGAGCCAGGGTTCTTGTACCGGCAAAAACGACTCCAGGCTATGGCCCACGCCTTGTCCTCGTCCATGCCCTTGTCCTTGCCCTCTTGGACGTAGCGTTCCACGTCCTTCGGCAAGTCCTTTGCCTTCAACGAACGGGTGGCGTGAAGCAATGCGATTTTGTGGTGGCTGGGGCGTGGCATGAGGCTCTCCGGGAGCGTGTTCGTTGCCTACAGGAGACGATAAGATCATTAACGCCCCACACATTGGCGTTGCCCGGAAAGCCAGAACCGAGGCCAAATGCTGGTTTTCGTAGGGTTTCCAGGGGATCACGGAGGCGAGTTTTTCACAGGGCGTTGTTGTCATCCCCAGGGCCGTCCGACATCAGCATCGGAAATTCACCCAAAGTCTCGCCTTCAGGGTTCGTGACGGGAACTCGACCATCGGCGTCGGCCTGGTGGTAAATCGAGTCGAGGGTGAACACCAACACCGGAACGGTATGGCTGTTCTGGAAGCGGTCGGTTGAGTAGATCGCTTTCATGCCCACCGCAGACGTGGCCCCCGCAATCAGGTCACGTTCATTCATCAACTGTTCGTGAAGATCGGAGAGCTTGATAATGCGCTCCTCAATCAAGATGCGCTTCTGGTACATCTCTTGAATCGACCATCTCCGAAGCAAGCTCATGTTCGACGCGATGATCTCGCTCTGCGTCTCTCGCGTGCCGCCTATTCGTGAGGGTTTGTACTTCTCTATGTTGGAGTCCGAGTCGGCTTCCTGCCCCTGCAACGAGTAGGAGAAGCCCTTGGGGTAGGCGAACCCGTTGTCCGGGCACTCCGAGTCGTTGGGGTAGAGGAACATGCTGATATCGAACGGGTTGCCTCCGAGTGCGATGTAGGCTGACAGGAGCTTCGCCAATGCACATTTGGGGCTACCGTCGATGACAATGCCCACCCGGCTTTGACTGACCTTGCCTGTCTCTACATCCGTTCCATACAAGATGCGAATCTTCCCGATGCGTTGCAGTTCCGCCAAGATCACGGCTTCCCGTGCCCCCGCGTCCCGACGCTCCTCAAGAATGAACTGTCGGAAAACTCTCCACTGGCCTTCACGGAATGTGTCGATGGCTGAAAACGATGGCATATCAGTCCTCCCCGCCTGCCAGCACTAGAACAATAATCTCTAGGATCACGGCGGGAAGTCCTCCGAACAGCACCACCGTCCCGGCTGCATAGGTCGAGGGGCCGTCTGTCGGTTTGTTGCCCGCTGTCACCAAGCCCGTGGCGATGCCATCCGTACCGTTCTCGACCAAAAGCAGTCCCGAGAACGAAGGCAGATCGAACAAAGCCAAAGCAGCGAGCAACGCCCGGATCTTCTCAATGAGTGCCTGCAACTGGTAAATGCGGGCCTGGATGGCTTCGATGTACGCGATGATCTTGTCGAGGGTGCCTTGCAGACCGTCGAGAATGGCCTGTAGGAACGCATCAATGTCGGTAAGCAGCGAATCCAACGGCTTGAGTGCTTTGTCGAGGAACCGAATCGCCAACCATTGGCCAGGGTTCTGCCTCGCCAGCACAGCACCCGAGACGGAAAGGACCGTTATGGCTGCCCTCAGCACCTCCCCCTTGTCGTCAATCAGAAGCAGCCTTCGGACGTATTGAATGTAGAGGGTATATGCAGATCCGTTGCGCCCATCTGGGATGGAGAACAACACGGGGCAATAGTCCGACCAGCCCATGCCTTCGATAAATGCCCCCGGCAACCCTTTGTTAGCCAAGATCGTTTCGAGGTTGACGTTCCCGGTGAATCTCTCTGGGAATACGGGGTTGCGGTTTAGCCACTTCCCACCTGACAGGAAATCGCCCCTACGGAGGCGCTTCGCCCCCTGGTCACCGTACTTTGCAGGCGTTGGAGCAAAACCCCCAACGACACTCGTTGCATCAAGGGTTTGCAGTACCGTCTGGTCAGGCCAGTCCGTGTCGAGATCAGACCACTTGAAGGTGGTCAACGTGTCGAGGGAGCCGCTTATGTGCTCAAGCAAGGCGTCAGAGGGGGCGTACACCTCCATGAGAGCATCGACAAGAGCATCGACCTTGGCCTTTACGTTCGCTGCAAAGGTGGTGGGGAGTTGGCCTTCCTTGTAGAAGTCCTCGTCGATCCCCGCCCTTGTCATCAGATCACGCAGGCCCTCCAGTCCGGTCGCATACCCCTCGGCGTAGGTGTCCTTCGCAGGCTGAGTTCCGTCCTCCACCACGGATTCCTGAATGAGATCAGGCCGGACCAGAAACAGCACAGTGAGAGCCGTCTTGGTCGCCTCCACGAAGTTCAACTGCGATGCAGACGGGAAGGTGGTCAACGCGGATTGGGAGGCTTTGCCATAGAGGCCGGTGGTTTCCGACCCCGTGAAAGGATTGAGGATGATCCCCGTCGCCGCCCATACGGTGTCAGCCGTGATGACGTATGGCTTCCAAGGGTTGTCAGCCGTGATCAAAGAGGGGTTGCGAGGTGTTCCCACCAGACCCCCGTTGCTCGCATAGGTGTCCGTGACCGGACGGACCCGAATGTAGAACGTATCCGCGTCCTCCGTCTTGACCGTGGCCACCCCGCCGCTTGACTCCACGAAGATGCGCTGAGGAAGATCCGATTTCTGGAGGGTGCAGGAATAGGACGCGCCACCGCCAACCAGCCCCGAAAGTGGCTGGTTGAAGTAGAAGGTCGCTGCACCGTGGGGCGTTCCCGATCCGTTGTTCAACTCGTCCGGTGGGATCAGAGGGGTGTTCTGGTCCAACGAGAAGTACAGCTTGGCTGTACGGGGTTCCGCTGTGTTGTCCGTGAAGATGGCCGGTGAACCATCAAAGCTGATGTCACTCATACCCCCGTACAAACGCAACTCGGTGCCATCCGTAGGGTCCACCGCTGCCAAGGCGGAGATGGGTAGATTCTCCACGCTCTGCGAGTTCTCTCGGTTCGGTTTGAACGCACGCACACCGAAGCCGTCAGGCACCGTCGATACATGGACGAGGAAGCCCTTGGGAGGGTTGCTGAAGGGCGTGCCGACGCTGGGCATGGCCCAAGACACGTTTATGGCGTCAGGCGCTACGGTGAGCTTGCTTGGCTGTTTGAAACGGACCACCGGCAGACCAAAGGTTCCCATTGACGTGGTGGGGGTCGTCGGAGCCGGGAAGGGTGCGGAGGGCAGATTCTCACGCTTGCCAAAGAACTGTGCGATCCGTTGCAGTAGCTCCATGAGAGCGAACACGTCGCCAGAGGAGATGTACGCAAAAAGAGCAACCACCGTGGCCGAAGACGAGAGATCAGGGCGGGTCGGGTCCGTTCGGTTGAGTAGACGGGTGAGCATCCGACGCTCGTACTCCGAGTATCCACCCTTCAGGTCTTGGGTTTTGTTGACCGGCTCAACCTCAAAGAACTGAAGGTCGTCTGCGATGTACAGCCCCGCTTGCCGCAGATCGCTGATGATCTGACGAACCTCTTTGATGATCGCTTCGATGATCGCTCGAATCGGGTTGAGCAACCCAATCAAGAACGCTTTGACGATGTTCAGGATGAACTGAACCACATTGAGGAGCGCGATCAGGAACGACAACACCGAGTCAATCGAAGCGATGACTGCGTTGACTGGAGCGAGAACGGGGTCCAGACTCGGCGCGACGGTGATCCAGTCCTTTGCCATGCCTTATTGCCCCCCGCCGTGCTTGATGCGCTGCATGGCAATGTGAAGGTCCGCTACTTGTTGCTTGTCTTGCTCCAACTGATTGACCAACAACGCCTCGATTTTACGCAGGGCTTTCTTTTGATGCGCCACCATCGGAGATTCGATGTTGTCACGGGCTGTGGTCTGCTTCCAATCACCGTCCGTTGACACCCCTAGAGCCTCAAGGGCTTCTCGGAGTTTCTCGACGGTCATGTTTTCATCGACGGCCATGCAAACCTCTCTAATCACTTCGGTACAGGCACATTACCGTCAAGAGGACTCATCCAACGCCTTCTGGCGAGCGATAGCCTCACGTTGTTTCTGGATACGGGAATCCAGACTGAAGACAGCCCGTTTGGCCGCTTGGATGGAACCACTCTGTTGATTCGCTCGGAACGAAACCCATGCGTAGCGTTGGTCCCGGAAACGATCGTCCAAGTCCAACACCTCGTCAATGAGATCAGGCAGCACAGGACGCTGACTGAAACCATCGTCCGAGAAGTCGGTGTACCCAAGCGCGTCTAGCCGGGAATCCAACACCCAGAAGCGACGATCCAGAACCGAGAGGCAGTCCGATGTGTTGGCGAACGGCGTATCGCCCACCAAACCCTGCAACCCCGTGGCTGCAATGTTGTGAATCACGCCAAGGCCCGCTGTCGGATCGGTGCTTGATCCCACGTCTTTGATGTGGTCATCACGCTGAAAAACGTAATAGTCACCACCCTGCGAGTAGAACGTGCTCAACGCCTCGACCCATGAGAGCATCCGTTCCCGCATAAACAGCACCAACTCCACTGCGTCCCGAGAGAACACGGGGTTGGGTCGGATGATCCGGTACGCGAACGGTTCGATGCTCCGGTTCGTGTTGGGCGCTATCCGGTCCAGATAGGAACTTCCGACTGGCCCCGCCGTGACACGAAGGTCTTGCTGCCCTTCGTCTGGACCCTCTGGGATGGCTGAAGCGTGGATGGTCGGCAAGACGACGTACTCAGAGTCAGACGCACCGTCTCCACCGAAGGGATCCCCGTTAGAGAACCGCGACTCTCCGTCGATCCCCAACACACCACTGGCAATCTCATCGACTGACGTGATCTGGTAGAAGCCTCGGTTGTCATCCAACTTGCTCGGAGCGCCATCATCGTAAGGCAGTCCAGCACCGCGTTCGATGGCTGACTGATCCCCAAATGGACGCACTCCCTTCTCGGTGGTTTCGTAGAGAACCCCAGCCGGGTCCACCACGATGTAATCCCCTTCAGCGGCCCCCTCCGCAGCCCACGAAGACACACCGCTGTCCTGCATCTCATTGACGGCAGCAACGAACCCACCGTCCTCTGGGGGCGTTGTGTAGGGCACCCGCCGTTCGTACACCATCTTGTCTGTGATCAGATCGAGCAACTGCTCATTCGACTGCTCTTGAGGCACGATGGCTTGCTCCAAGTAGACCTCAAAGAGAGCGCCCGCTGGAATCGTCTCCGTCAACCCTGGTGACCTCAGCGTGAGAGTCGTCGGACCTGTGACCCGTTGGATTTCTACGGTGTCCGTGACTGCGCGGGTCGTGGGATCAAGGATGCGTAGGGAGTCGCCGGAGTTGATGTTGACATCGGCGTTGCTGAATGACCCGAGATTGGTAGCCGCTCCGTAGGTCACGGTGTCAGCGGTAAACGTCCGTGTCCCAGGCACATAGCCTGACACCTCACCTCGCCTGATCTCGTATGCAAACCGAAGTGGGTCCAGCCCCGCTACGATATCGGTGCTCTGCTTGTGGAACCGTCGAATGCGCCTCACCACGAAGCCGATGATCTCCTCGCCAACCGGAACTGTGTTGAAGTCATCGAAGTTCCGCATACCGATCTGGCTGGTCGTGGCCAAGGAGTATGAGTTGGCTACGACGTGTGGGAGGGCTTGGCCCAAATCCCCTACTGGGAGAGGAAGCGACGGCTCCAAGAACACCCCTGACAAGGCGTAGAACCGTCCTACGCCTCCCGTCAAGGCGGTGCTGATAGACACCCGGTCCCTTGGAAGCAGGCACTCCAATGCTGGAAGCGCGGGGACAACAACAACCGGAAATACAGCAAAGTGAATGTCCCTCCACGCCGTTGAGTTCAACTCAGACAGGCTGATGGAGGTGGCGACACCACTTGGTGTCGCTGGTGTCGCCGAGGGGTCGCTTGGATAGACGACCGTATCCCTCGCAGAGTAGAAGTCGGTGTTGCTATTGCCATCATCCACGACCACTCCGAGTTCGTTGGGGACTGGGGGAGCGGTGGAGCGGACGATGGTACCGCCGCTCGTGTCGAATGTCTTATCCCCACCCCCGGTGAGGGTAGACCCTAGATGAATCTCCTCGATCCCTCCAATGGCAGCGGTGCCTCCCGGTGCGAGGTTGTACCCGACCGTGTTGTTCAACGGCAAGTTGGCGTTCAACTGACGCAAGGGCATGAGGGTCATTCCAGACACCTTCACGCCAGCCGCCGCAGCGGCGAAGAAGACGGTATCTAGGAGAACGGCACCGGTCGCATCGAGGTAGTTGCCAGAGATCGTGAACGTGGCGTTCCCTGTGAGGGGGTCTACCGCCACATTGGAGTAGTCCGCTGAATAGACGGCAGACCCGTCTACCGTCCACGTCGTTGTCCCCGAGTCGTAGGTCGCATACTGATCCTTGAGAATCAAGAAGACCCGACCCGTGAGGGTGAAGACATGGCCTGTGGGAGATGTCGTGATGGCGGTCAAGGGGCTGGTCACGATCTCCAAGGCACCCAAATCCGATGTCTTGACCTTCGGGAATGAGAGGTCGATCTTCTCGCTGGCACCCGCATTGACCTGTGGGTTCACACGGAAAATAGCCGTCCCGTCCGAGGCTGTGTTGTTGGTCGGAACCGCATGACGGACCAAGTACGTCCCGGCTTTGACCGCTGCATCACCAGGGTTCGGCCCCTCGTAGATCACAACGGTATCCCCAGCCTCGACGTTCCCCGTGGCCCCTGTGGCTACAGTGAGGTCTTGAATCCACGTCCGATCCCGACCCACCAAGTTCGCATCGAGGCATCTGCCGGTGCCGCCCAAGATCAGACTGGATTCGCCTGCGTTTGAGGAAGCCGCCGCTGCGAGCTTGATCCCAGACAAGTCCAAGGCATCCAAAGGCGTGTTGCCGTAGGCTTCCCAGGACATCGCACGGAGTGTTCCGATTTCATTGCCCGCCCCGGCTACAGACGCTTGGGTGAACGTGCCGACGTAAGGGATGACTCCCACAAGCCTTTCCAAGAAGGTGAAGGGGTCGCCATCGTTCACCGAGGTGGGAGCGTTGACAGTACATCCCGGAGACGCACCTGCTTCAATCTCCCACACCGCAAGGGACGTTCCGACGTTCACAGCGCCCGTGGCTGTGGTTGTGGCTCGGTCAGCCGCGTCGGCAAGGCTGAGGGTTTCCGAGAAGGTTAATCGATCCGATGCGACCGCAGCGGTGATCGTCCCAGTAGCGGAGCCGACGCCCAATCCCGTAATCGCATCCGTCGTTGCCGTCGTGTAGGCATCGACGGATATGGTCACGTCGTACAGGGTGCCGTCATTGGCGACCGTGGAGATCGGAGCGAGAGTCACGACCGTGATCGTGCTTCCGTTGGCGGTGGGCGGAGAGAACAAGTTCACACCACCGGGAGCCACCACCGTTCCCCACACACTTGGTGCAGGGCTTTGGTCCGAGAAAGCAATCGCCTCTACCAAGACCCCCGTATTCACGTCATAAATGCGAATGATCAGCGTGTTCCCGGTGCCCCCTATGCCGAAAAACTGGTTGTACCCTCCCAGACCTGTCGGGACGCCTCCGCCGTTGTCGTCCAACACGAACCCAGCGGTCGAGAAGTCAAACGTCGTGGTGTAGAGGGGCAGAGGGATAGGGTTGAATGTCTCCGTGACACCCACGCCCGCAATGCCACCACCGTTGACGGCCACCGCTGCGTTCTCGATGGTGTGCTTGACGATCGTTGCCGATTCGGTGGGGGTCACGAACCGAGGCACTTCGATGGTCGAACCCGTTACCGCCGCTACCGTCAAGATGCCTGTGATCCCAGCCGGAATCGGAGCGGCCTGTTCTGTCTCCATGAACAGAAGGTCGCCTGCGCGGACATCGCCCACGCCAGAGTTGGGCGTGTAGGAGCCAGCCGTCGCCACCGGGGTCAAATCCGTGCTCGTGTAGAGAGTCGCGGGATCACGGTTGGGGCCGATGGAGTAACCAGCGGTCAGGATTTCTCCGTCCTCGACCACGATCTCATCGGGGTACACAGCGAGCCAGTCATGCGGAGGCACAATGCTCGTATCCACGAACAGCAACGTCAGGTTAGCCGCAACGCGCCTAAGAACAGCCAGTTCGGTGTCCGTGCTTCGGAGATACGGGATCTGGTTGTCTCCCGAGTCGTCTTTGTCTTGCCCCAACAGACACGGGAGCTTCACCGGCTCGGAGTTCGTGTTGACGAACTCGACCATGCCTTCGATGCACGTCAACGGCTGTGGTGGCTTCTGGTTCAACCACGTCTGCATAGGCAGCGGGAACACATCTTCCTTCACGGCCAGGGAAGCGTCGATGAACTCGCCTGTGCGCTTCCCCACCTTGAGATCGAACTGGATCCGGTAGTCAGGCAGCGCAGCGGTGATCGCGAGAAGGTCGTCTTGATCGCCTGGGATCACATCTGCGATGGCCCCCAGCACACCGAAGTCAACAATCGGAACGCCGAATACAGTATCGCCGTAGCCGTTGTCTACGCTGATGATGTCTTGTAGTGGCGTCACCCCATCGTAAAACACATCGGACCCAGCCTTTTCGGTGCCAGAGATGTCTCCTAGAGTGACCACGCACCCCGCCTGCACCGTTGCCACGAAGATGCCATCCCCTGCGGAATCCGTCAGGGTGTAGGTCGTGTCGTTGGGCTTCCCATAGTTGACTTGTTGCCCTGCTTCAAAGGCCGGGGTCGAAAGATCGGCGTCACCCGACTCCAATGAGAACAGAGATCCCGTGGGGTTCGCGGTCGTGATCAGGTCTGTGGTGTCAGGGAACCCCGTCGTCGGGTCTACAGGGAACTCACCCAGAGGCGATGGTGTCGCCACCAGAGTCGCAAATCCTACTGTGGAAGTGCCTAAAGCAGCATCCAGGTCAGCGTTGCCGTTCGGGTAGTAGGCCCAGACACGAGCGCGAGGAAACCGATCATTCGTGGTGACATCGACCACATTGGTGATGACCCCCAACGCCGGGTTCACGATCGTCCCGATGGTGGAACCACGGGTCTTGATCTTCTGTTCCGTCTGCTCCCCCGGCTCAGGGCCGGGAGCCGTCAGCTTGCGGCCTGACGAGTAGAAGCCAGGATCAGACCCCGGCACATACTCTAGGCCAGGATACAGCCGAGTGAAGTGCTTCGATTTCTCGGGGAACAACCGCGAATACGGGTGGGCCTCCCACATCTGCTTGAACACACCGGGGATATTGATCTGCGGGAACAGCACCGCCAAGCCACGCGGACGCCCAAAGCCGATCAACAGCTTGTCATCCATGTCATTCTTGACCCGGCTGCGCTGCAAGCCCGTGAAGTAGCTCAACGTGTCCGGGTTGGGTGTTTTGCCGTCTGTCTCACCGGGCCGATCAGTCGGGTCTTTTTCTTCCGCCGTCAGGGGATCGAACACGGGATCCGCGACCTTGTAGTAGCCATCAAAAGCAGAATCCTCTGCCCACTCGTTGACGATGCCTCGCCAAATGAGCCGGGTGACCAGATCCCCTGTGATCTCATCCTCCCAGCCTGGACGAGCGTACCGCTTGCCTCGACCCATGAAGAATCGGAACTTGCCGTCCCGGTCCCCAATCACCCGCCCGTCGATGGCCTCCAACACCTGCTCGAAAGCCAGCACCACTCCGTTGAACAGACTGAGATAGGCCCGCGCAGCGCGGTCTTGGTCTTTGAGGTCTTGGGTGCTACCACGAAGCCCGAAGACTCCCTGTGTGCTCAGGTCCGTAGATCCGCCAAAGGGAATCGCCGCTCCGCTGCTCACGGGTGTAATGCCCTGTGAACTGGACGTGCTCTCGACTTCGGGGAGGAACGCCACCAAAGGAAGCACCGAGAAGTAGAACGAATCCGGCGCTCGGTAGACGTACTGCGCCTTCAGCGTGCTTCCCAAGACCCGGTTTGCGACCGAGGGTGCCGTTAGGTGCAGGTATCGACCCTTGTAGAAAGGGTAGAGCAACGCTCCGTCCTCAATCTCAGGCCGCACTTCGTTTAAGCCTGTGTAGCGGAAGTGCAGGTACTCACCCGCCCGCAACGCTCCCTGTGTCGGACTCTGGAAGGTCACGCCGCCTGTGTTGGTGTCCACAGTGTAGTGAACGCCCTCGATCAACTGCTTGCCGGGGATCGCCACCCCACCACTGACGCGGCCCAGTAGGAACAGGTCGTACTCCTGATCGGGGAGAAACGGGGCGATGCCTGTAAATGCAACGGGATTTGGGGCGTACACGGGGCGCACACTCACCCGCACGATGTCCGAGTTGTCATGCTCCCGGTACACCGGGGTCGCTAGATCAACGACCGTGTTGCGACCATCCTCCGATTGTGTGGCACCCACGATAATGTAAGGGTAACCGCCAATCTCAAGGAGATGGTTCGCTTTCGTGTACTGGCGAACGTCGCCATAGAAGGCCACCTGCAACTGGCCTTTGTCGGCAGGCAAGAGCGGTGTCACCGCTGTGTTGAGGTTGGGCATGAAGCCCGTTGCGCCACCACGGGCCACAGACACCGGGAAGTCGGAGACGGTCAGTCCTGCGTCACGTCCCACGGCTCGGCTGCCTACCTCGACTTGAGGGGGCGGGAACACCGAGATGGTGGTTGTATCTGCGCCTGCATCGTAAGCCACCGTGTCGATGTAGAGGGGCGCTGGACCCAGAAGGATCAGACTCCCGACCGGAAAATCAGCCGCCCGGTTGGTTTCCAACGTGAACGTGTCCTGTTGCACGTCCAGCCAAAAGGGCTTGCGGTACACCGGAATCGTGCTGACTGTGTACGCTTGCTCCCCGCCGAACGCTTCCAGAACGCCGTAGTTGATCTGCACAGCATCCGTGAGAGGGGCGGGTGACGTAAGGGTGATGACCCCAGCGACGGCGCTTGCTGTCGTGACCCCGGCAAAGTTCTGAAGCTCAACGCCAACCCATATAAAGGACTCCACCTTGTCAGACAGGGTGCGCCCGGTCGGGTTGTAGCTAAAGGTCGTGCCCGTGACCGACGGGGCCGCCTCCAGACGCACCGTCAGAGGCAGGAACTCCGTGATCTCAATGGTGTTGCCATCGTCGTCAAGGGCCTTGTCTCCATTGGTGTCGGCTTGGAAGTAGTTGACCTCGACAACCTGCATCGCCCGCAGCGGTTTGTTGAACAGGATGCTCCCGTTCACCGGGGAGGTGGTCACATCAAGGTTGTTCTCGGTGACCATTTGCTCCACGAAGTAGAGCGTGGCACCGAGATTCGCTGCCACGTCTGCACCGGACAGGTTGACTTGACCGGTGGCTGCATTGATCTCACACGCGCCTGCACCCAAAAGGGCCGGGCTGAGGAACGATTGGTCGTAGTAGACCGTGCTCCCGGTCAGGTCGGATACCACTGTGGAGTCAATGAGGATGGCTCCCGTGGTCACGTTCACATCCACACCACCGACCGGAGCAACGCCCTGGTCAATGGTCAACGTGGCCGGTGACGCGAAGACATTGGCTCCAATGCGGATCTGGAAGTACGCCGTACCAGGCACCGAGTTGGTCACATGAGGGTCGGTCAACGTGGGGAGCACAAGCCCTGTGGCTGCGACCGTTCCAGCGCCTACACCGCGCTCCAAGTAGCTCACAGCGGCTTCAGGGGAACCCGAGGGGAGGCCGAAGCGCATCCGAACAATACGGTTGGATGCGATGGCATCCACGGGATTCACCGTGATCGTCGCCGGGAGGACACCGGACGAAGTGAGCAGCCGGATCTTAAAAGGCTCCTCCGGCAAGTGGTTCGTGATCCCCTGCTTCACGTCCGCAAGCAACGTGGAGTCGAGGACGCTTCTCGTCTGCGCCTCGTAGATCCGCCACTGCGCCGTCGTAGACCCGAACGGAAACGCGGGGGTTACCGTCAGTTCTGTGTCCGAGGGCTGTGCTTTGCTCTCGATCGTGTAGACGCCTTGCGCGTCACCACCGAGGATATGGAGCAGATACCCGACCTCGACCGCTGCAAAGAGGCTCGCTTGGTTCACGTTGGGGTCAGTGAAAACGAACTGACCCGCCGCGAACATCCCTTTGCCTCCCTGTGCCTTGATCCCACCGGCAACGTCAATGCGGAGAGCTTGGCCAGGGTTTCCGTCACCGGGCATCAAGAAATCAGTGCCTCGGATCAGTTCCGTGTACGCCGTGCCTGTTGCTTCTTTGAGATCAAGGCCGAAGGCAGCGTTCAGCATCGCATCCGAGGACACCGTTTCGGGCAGCACACCCGTGTCAGTCAACTGGAGTACAGGCGACGGGTACGGGACCGAGGTGGCGTTGGTCACACCGTCCGCAATCCATGAGAAACGGTTGTTCTCCCACTCGTACTTGAGGCCGATCCCAAACGTCGTCTGGTAGTTCTTGAGGTTGATGGCCAACAAGCCCAGTTGTACGCGGAAATGGGAGCCGTCCGCGTAGCCGGGAATGTCCTCCAGAGGGGGTTGATTCACCGTGACGAACGGGACCACCGAAATGTCATCGGTCAAGATCACGTCGTCGAATGCGCTCTTGGCTCGGATATCGGGTGTTGTCTCGCTCCGGTCTAGGTTCACCGGGCTTCGGAACACACCCAACGCCGCTCCGTTGTCGGGGAGCCATCGGAAGCTGTCGTTGCCTGGAACGATCTTCCAACCGGGCAATAGGCCCAAGACCGCGTGGCCAGAGAGGTCCGTCTGATCGGCGTTCCAAACGATCTCAATGTTGGTCGCGCTTGTGTCCGTCAACCACACACGACCGCGCTCAACCCCTGTGCTGCCAGCCGGTAGCCCCGGTGTCGAGTCGTTGAGCAACGAGTCAGCGATCTCCTGTGCAGTGAAGTCACCCGCACCCAGCGTGGTCGCATCCCACTCGTAGAGGACCGCGTTGAGTACGAACCGGATGGTTTCGGTGCCTGCCAGAGTGAATGGCTCACCAAAGCGCGTGTAAAGGGTGGCCCCTTCCGAGTAGGTCGAGGGGATCACCATCGTCTGTCGGAAATACAGCGCATCCTTCTTGACGGGCCGTGGTCGGAACTTGATTCGAGAGGCGTGGTCCGGGACTGGAGCCGGGTAGGGGTCCGGTTCCATACGGGACACCGCTACAGCGTTCTTGGGCACCTTGATCTTGAGGTTCGGAAGATCGCCGTCGTACTCGACCACATCGACGTTCTCGTAGGCATAGCCGCCCCCGCTTGCGTCTGCGGCTCCCGAGAAGAAGAACGTATCGCCTGCTTCAGCGAGCACCTGTCGTACCAGCCCAGACCCGTTGGGGCGCGTCTGTGGGTCAGAGACAAGGCTTGGAGCCTTCCCAGACCCGTCAGGCACCCATGACACCCCGCTCACTCCCGGTGGGGGCAGGCAAATGGCTTTCTGGACGTACAGATCCCCAGAGGAGGTCTTTACCGTAGTGGGATTCCCGTCCAGAAGGGCACCGTTTGAATCCACAACTGCGCTTGGCGCACGGATCGGGACAGGCTGTGTGGACAACGCCACACCGTCACACCATAAACGTGCTCCGAGGTAGGCGACATCGTAGCCGACCGCTCCTGGCGTACACCGATTGATATCTGCATCCGAGAGAACGATCTTTCCTGTTGAACGGCTCCAGTAGAACTGACCAGCGGTGATGGCGGTGGGGGCAACGAGAGCACTGTCGGTCGCAACTGCAATCGGCGTCAGATATTGGCGGTTGCCGATCCGTAGGAAGGGCCGCTCCGTTGCTCCCGGTACAGGAGACAGGACAGGGAAGCCTTGGCTGTCCGTGGTGGGAAGCCCTGCGACGGCCCCCATGTTCCCGTCTGCATCGACGACGAAGGTTTCAGCGTTGTACCAGAGGTCGCGTCCCGCTTCGGCAGAGGCAAAGGCCGGGTTGAGCACCAGGATGCCATTGGTGACGCCCACGATGGCGTTGCCCGTTCCACCATCCCACCCTGCATTGACCGTCGTATCGGTGACGACCCGAATCTCCAGAGGGGCTGATCCTGCGTCGGGATAGAGGCCCACACGAACCAACGCATACGAGTCAGGAGAACCCGGAGCACCCGGCAGCGTGTCACCGACCACGAAGCGAGTCGGAGGCGGAGTCAGCTTGTACGTCTCGTCAGGGTCGGTCGGTCCTAGATTTCTTGGCGTGGCTCCCTTGAGCGGCAACCACTTCTGTGCAAGGCCGTCCCACCCAAAGCGCGTGATCCCATCGTCAGGGTCGTTGCGGGTCCACCAGAAAGAAACACCCGCGAGAACGTAGTAAGAACCAATGATACCATCGCCTCGTTCAAGGGAGAACCCACCTGCCAGGCCGGGGTCGGTGATGGTCGCCAGGCCACTCAGGGGATCAAAGGACGCGACAACTGCAACCAGCGTTGCAGGACTCGCACCTCCTTTTGTGATCACGATGGAAGTGACCGAGGAAATGTCCCGCGAGTTCGGGTCGCGGACGTAGAAGCTGAGTGTCCCGTCGTTGAAGGTGCCACCGTCTACGGGGAGGTCATCGGGGATTGGGCTTACGGTGCTTGCCGCACCCAGAAGCGTGAACGCTGAATCCTCAATGGTGCTTAATGAGCCTGTGGTGGCAGCGAACAGGCAGTATTCACGCTTGGAGGCGCGTCCTGTCGGTTGGAGCAACACCGCAGCCCGGTACATGTCAGCGTAAGGCTCGACGGGATTCGTTGGAACGGCTGTGTAGCCGAGGGTTGTCATCGTGGCCGGGTCAATGTGATCCCGATCAACGCCCGTGGTTGCCTCGTCCGTGGATGAAGCATTCCCCGTCGCTGCCCTTGCGGGCCGAAGCACATAGCCGTTTAGATCGAAGCCCACGTTGCAAGTCCCTCAGATGATACTGGCTGTGCTCACACCTGTACCCGGTGCAGGGCCAGCGGGACCGGCAGCCACGCCTGTCCCAAACCCTGTGAGGAACATAGCCGCAATACCGGGAGCTAGACCCACGGACAGTTGCTTGGAGGCAGGTCCGATGATCCCCTGTGCGGCCATTGCAAGGTTCAGTGCAATCACCAGGGTCGTCGGATTGGCGAAAACCACCTTTGACACGTTTGGTCCAATGGCTCCGACGCTTGCCCCAACGTAGGCCCCCGACGCTGAATAAGCCGTGCCGATACCGATACCTACGGCGACGGCCACCTGTGGTGCGTTTAAGCCGATCATGCCCGCTGCGGACAGCGACCCTACAACCGGCAGAGGGATGGGTGGAACGACCAGCTTCCCGGTCACGACGCCGCCTCCGATTGTCCCGGTCGTGTTCCCCGTCAGGAACACGTTGACTGGGATAATCGACCACCCCACCACACCGACGCCGATAGCGGCTGCCAGTTGAAACCATGCAGGGCCTTTGAGCAACGGCCCCGCCGCAATGATTGCAGTAGTCACGGCTACGGGTGTGACAGGCATCAGCCTACCCGGAAGCTGGGTGCCCCAATGGTCCCCGAAAGCAAGAACGGGCGACCCGTCAGAGAGTCGATGCAGCCATCGGTCAACACACCGCCGAAAGGTCCGGGTGCTGTGACCCGGACGAAAGGTGCAGCGATCCCCACCGAGGCGAGGCTGTTGACGTAAGTTCCGGCGATGCCTGTGACCGTAACCGCCCCTTTGGTGGCCGTGAGCAAAGCCGCGCCGGTATTCGCAATCGCAGTGAGCGTAAGAGGGGTTGCGGAGATCCTGTTGTCGAGAAGCGGCAGCCCTGTAGCGATGGAGAACCCAGCGCCCGGCCCCACGTCAGGCAAGTCTGGAGCCATCGTAGAGACATTGAACGACCCGACGTTCATCACCGTTTCGTGTCGCCCCAGCCGGAACAACTCGTGACGCCCGCCAAACACCACCTCGTAGTTGTCTACAGAAGCCCCCAGAGCGCCCGTGGCGGGGTTGCCTGTGAATGAGGTGGACCGTGTAGCCCCGTTGGTGGCGAGGCCGTCCAGAGGCCCCCCATAGGTGTACTCGGCCTTGCCGTTTATCGTGGTGTTCGATGCCTTACTCGACATCGAGATGGTGTCACCTGCGTTCACGTTGAACGCAGAGGAGGCGGAGATGTTCGTGACCTTGTTCTCGGTCAGGTTGATCTCGGGTGCGGCGATCTTGACTTGCTCGGCAGCGCCTAAGATCGCACCGTTGGCGCTCCGCAGAGAGAGTGCTGTCTTGCTGTTCGACGGACTGTTGGGGTTGGGGCTTCCATCGGCCCCTCCCTCGGAGTTCGGCCCGCCGCCGTAGATTTCTATAGCGCCGGACTCGGACTTGATCTCAACGCCCACATTGTCAGAGGGCCGTCCTGTGGTGGCACTGATGGCCACCGCACCGGAGGCGTTGAGAATGCGGCTGTTGCCGTCTGCGTCCGCTCCATAGAAGCTGACCTTCCCTGTCCGAAGGTTCTCCTGACTGACTTTCGATCCTTGCCCTTGGAAGGAAGTCAGCCACGCGCCACCTTTGGAGAGGGCGATGAAGGATTCCTTGCTTGGGTCTTCGGGATCTCTGGACCGGACCAGGAAGGCCAGTTGGTCTTGGAGCGTGTCCGATTTGGGGTCATAGGCTCGAATGACGGTCTGTTGTTCTCCGCTCTCCGTTGTGACCCGCGCCACAAGTGGGATTCCGTACTCGTCAGGCTTGTAGAAGGCGTCGTTGCCGACTGCGGTGCCCAACACGAACTCGACCATTGGGCTGTTGGCATTGAGCAACGTGGGATCAGTCGTACCGCTCTGGTTGCCCCCTTCGGCGTCAGGATCCGGGTTGGGGGGCGACAGGAGAAGCCTGTCGATGTCAATCCCGTCCGTCTGTTCGGTGACTGGGAGGATGCCTGTGCTCGTATGCGCTACTTCAACACGGTATTCGGTGAATGTCTGCGTCCCGGCAGCGGTCACTGCGTTGAGGCCGATGTCCCTGGACACACGGTACATGGGCTTACCGCCGTACACCGCGTCCGATGCCTGGACGGTGAAGTTCCCGCTCGGGTCAATGAACAAGCCCAGCTTCAACACGTCGCTGGGGTTTGTCACCTCTTGTGTGATGATGCCTGTGTCGAAAACACCCGCAAGGTTCGACGTTCCCGTCTCGTCCCCGTTCTCGTCGAGGGCGGACGGAGGCAGAGGCGCACCCGTCTCGTCTACCTGTCGGTCGGACGCCCAATCAACGGCAGCCTTGACCACCTGTGTCGGGAGCAAGTTGGCGTCACGTTGGACCATGCCTGAATAGGAACGGAACCCCGCACCGGCATGGAACTGCTGAAGACTTCGGACTACGAGGGCCTGGTCTTGATCTCGCAGGATGATCTCATTGCCGCGTCGGTTGGAGAGGGTCGCACTCTCCGTCAGCATTAGATCCGACCCCTGTGAGGAGGAAGCTACGATATTGCCCGGCTCCATCTGGCGGAGCTTGTGTCTACGTTCGGAGGCGATGCCTTCCAAAGCCACCTTCTGCTTTGGCGTCAGGTCCAGTTCTTCAGGCCCGTGGGAACGGACATTGAGCCAGTCGTACCCCGCCTGGGTGCTCGGGACGTACCACCCTAGAATGACGGGGCGTTTCGAGCGTCCCGATTCAGCGGGCTGTTGGCCCAGTAAGCACATATCCCCGACTTCTGGCATCGCTCCGAAGAAATGACGAGAGCCTGCACCGGGGAAGGTGATGGCGACATTGGTGAAGGGCACACTGGTTTGACCTAGCATGGTGAGATCAACCACCATGCGCTTCGGGTCAACGCGGGTGACGCTGCCATACCGGATCGGGAAGCTACGCCCGCCTCGGAGATTTGACGTTTCAAGATTAGAGGCTCCGACCTCTCGTTTGATGTCGCCTCTGGTGACCTTTCCCTTCCCCATTTAGCTCTCCCCGTCAGGCGTTAGGGTCCGAAACGCATCGGCTACACTCTGCCCCGATTCCACCACTTCATCACGGGCCGTCTCGTACTCGGAGGTAATGGTGCGCCCTGTGCTGCGGACATTCTCCCATGCGTTCTTGCCTGTCTGTTCCAGCTTGTTCTGGAACCGCGTATCGAGAGCCTGTCCCTCAAGGGCCTTCTTGGTGACTGCGTACAGGTCGCCTGCCACAAGCGCCTCGCCCTGAAGGAAGTCATTCACCGCGTCATCCCCAGTCAACTCCACAAAGGCTCCTGTGAAGGCTTGCAGGAAGAACGTGGCCTCGGACCCCTTGCACAGACAGACCGCGTTCTCCCCTACTGTGAGGTCCGCCAACTCCGCGATGCTGACCGTGATCGTGTTCGACATACCTCGTGATCGCGAGGTGACCGGTGTGTTTCGGATGTAAACAGCGTCGGAGTCACCCGAAACGATGGTGTTGATCTTATCGGTGAGTGATTCTACCGAGTCATCAGTGCCCACCTGTGCCGCCAACGAGGCTCGTAGCTCTGGAGAAATCGCCCCCAACGCCTTGGCGACATTCGCGCCATTGAGCGCAAGGGAGGCAAAGAACTGTTCGACCGCCAACATGGACTCGGACACTGTAGGTGACCCCAACGTCTCCAGAAGCCCTTTGTACTTCTCGATGTTCAGACCACGCCCATACGCAAGCGCCCCGTACACCTCGTAGCCAGCGTTGTCGCTGACGGGCAACACGACGGTGTGGATGTTCGTTACGTTGTAGGTTGCAGTGAGGAACGTATAGACGCCGCCTTCCGCTTCGCTGTAGCCAATGAAGGACTTTAGGAACTCGGTCCTCGCATCGAAGGCACCGGCCTCTGGCTCCGTGATCTCCTGACCTTGCAGAAAACCTCTGTACTGTTGCTGCACGATCCCGAGGAGCACACCAAGGCTGTTGCCCAAACCCGTGGCCAGTTTTTTGATCCCGGCGTCTGACGTTCCCCCCGTAACTTCCTTTATGGTGCCCTTCTTCGTCCGTGACGCGGAGGTTCTTTCGGTCACCTCTATTTCGGGGATTGAAAGAACCGCGCCATTATTTGCTGTCCATGCTTGTCGCACCTGATCGTCCGTGACATCCGCCCCGCTCTCAAAACTCAGCAAGATGGCTTGGATGGCCGGGTCTCCGTAATCAATGACGGTCACTTTCTGCGAGATACTTTTGCTGAATGGTGTGAAGGCATTGTAGAAACCCCCCGTGTCCGCGCCTGTGTTCGCCGGGTCATATTTGCTCAAAGCACTGTTGACGGTGGAGGAGTCAAAACCAGGCGACACCTTCTTCAAGGCGTTTGAATAATCCAAGATCGCCTTGTAAACGCCTCCGTAGCCATCGCCGTCGGGATCATCGACGCCGAATACGTCCACTACATTTTGTGGTTCATCGCCCGAAGCCGCGTAGTTGGTGGCATACGAGGCCATCTCAGCGGCCATGAGCTTCTTTAAGTCAGCGACTTTCAACAGGAGTTGAGCCAAACCGCTCACACCCTCGTTTGAAACATTGATCTGGACGCGGGTGCCGTGCTTCGTGAAGTTGATGAAGCGAATGTCCCGCGTGGTGATGTCCACATAAGGGTCCGCGTCAGACTCATCGCTGCTGTTCAGCCCATAGACACGAAAGGCTCTCTCTGGGACACCTGACTGCACCTTGATTCGACCGCCCACCTGTCGGAGCACCGTGATCTCCTTTGAGGAGATCGAGCTATCTGGCCCACCTGGGATCTCCTGCGTGACCTTGCCCGTCTCGCCATCGAATAGGAACTCGGAGGGCGCTTGGTCCTCTACGTTGGGTGCAGAGGACGAATAGTAGCGGTACTCGCCTTTGGCCTCCGTGCTCGCGCCAAACTGGTTCTTGAGGTTGCGTTGAAGCGCCATGTACCGGCTCAAGTGCTCCGCCTCCTCGATATCTGACAGGCGGCTCTGAAGCACGGCATTGAGCACCTGACCCAACACCACGTTGTCCTGGGAGATTGCATCAATCTGGTCTTGGACAGACTGGGATGAGTTGAAGGTGGCTTGAATCTCATTGAATGCGCTGGTGATCTCTGACCTTGAAATTCTTTGCTGTGACGCTGAATCATTGCCCCCGCTCAGGAGGTACGAGTCAGGGTCATCAGGGTCCACATTCAAGGCACCGAGGGTGAGGGCCGAATCAAACAGGCTGTCTCCTGTGAACGTCGGCATTCCGGGGATGGTTCGTGGGTTGATCTTGTTGGGGTCCAACGCCATTACGACGTTGGGGTAGCCCTGGATGCGCGGTGGCCCGCTGGAGCCGACGACGTTGCCCTCGGTGTCCTCTGCGAAGACATACAAAGGCATCGGCGGATAATCACCGGGCTGGTCGAGATGAACGTCATCCAGTGAGGGAAGGCTCCCTTCATCGCGTGAAGGGAGGCCGGGAGGCAGCCACTTTGCACGCTTCGCTGCACACGTCAGGGTCGTCTGACACGACCCGCCCGCCGCAAACGAGTGGGTCATGCTCTTGATATAGTAGAAGCAATCAAGGTGCTCGATATACACGGGGTAGCCGGGACGTAGCTCCGGTCGCAGCGGGATGGTGATGGAGCATGACTTTGATTCCATGTTCGCCACGTCAAGGCGCATGATGGACCCGATGAACATCTGCTTGGCCCCGGAGTAGTAGTGAGACTCAAATGAAGTCTCCTTCCACCCGAACTTCGACACCAACCGCCAATCGACGTACTTGCCCTCGCGTGTCCCAAACTCACCTGACAGGATGCCTGTAAAGTTGGTGAACAGACTCCCGGAGCCTTTCACATAGGTCGCTTCCGGCTCTCGCTCGGACTCCGAGATGCTAATGAGGTCACGGTCAGCGATCCGGTACACGGGGTCATCAGACGTGTCGAGATTGTAGAACGGAGGCTTGAAGACAATATCGCCGTCTACGTCTTGGAAGAACTCAAAGCCTGTGATCTCCTTCGCTGCGTTGGCGATCTCCAGCTTCGTCATGTACTCCGTCTCAAAGAAGTTCACCTGGCCCAGACGCCCAAGGTCAAGCGTGTACGCCTGCATCTTGGCGGAGTCTATCTTGCCACCATCTTCATCTGCGATATTGGCGGTGGTTTCAGTGCCACGGTAGCCGACCGCTCTTGCCGCTTTTGCCCTCGCCACGTTCGCGTCGAAGTTCTTGTCATCTACCGCTGTGATCCCAAGTTTCTTGATCAAAGCAGCGTTCTTCTTGCCGTCGAACAAGCCGAGGAATGCCTGCTCAAAGGCATTGAACAACGATCCGTCAAAACCATACATGCGGAGCCGCATATTCGGTTCCTGCCACCGTTTCTCCCACCATTGAGCCGCGTGCGAGAAGAGACTCTCACCCGTCGTGTCATCGTTAGCCGCGACGTTCGTGCTCTGCGAGATGGTCCAGTTGACCCCGAAAGGGGAACCAAATCCGACGCGCATCAGCGTGTAGATGATTCCATACGGCGAAAGGCCGGTAAACCTGTGGCCCGTCAGGTCCACCTTGGGGCTTTCCCCCTTCGGTGCTGCCCCGAAGACAGACCCGTTGGTGCTCAGATAGAGGTACTGCCAGAAGTGCAGGATATTGGAGCACGACATCGAAGCCGTGTAGAACCCCCCGCTGAACTCATGGGTCACCTCGGTGGCCACCCCTCGGAACACCTGATAGTAGGGGTAGACAGGGACTTCCTCTAAAGGATCACCGCTCTCATTGGTTTCCTGCCCCTTCGCCGCGTATCCTTTGACGGGGAAATAGCCGCGCATTTGGATCACGACCTCCAGACCCGACTGCAAGATGTAGTTGCCGTCATGCGAGAACACATCAGCTTCATGGCGTGGGACCGCTAAAGAAATCGTCGCGGACGTGATCGGGTCCGTGCTGGGATCAGCCGTCACTGACGTGATGTATCGGTTGAAGTCAGTCTTCTTGTTGCAGGTCGCGCAGACCGCAAACTCGGTCTGCCCATTGATCAGCACCCGCGCATCCGGCGTGTGCCGAACGATGGTTTGCTTGCCGATCTCCCACGACCCGACGTATGGACGGTCACCGATTGCCATGCTTCACCATTACCCTAGTAGACCGGTAGGCAGGAAGTAGCTGCCCACCACCGACAAAGGAGTTTCACCACGGCTCTGGTCTACTCGAAACTGCTCTGTGCCTGACACGTTGATGAAACTCGGGTTGCCCTCGCCAATGCTGTTGCGTGTGGGAGTGTCCGCAATCATCCGAGTCAACTCTGCATCGGACAAACTCCCCACGCCCGGAGTCGGGGTGCTCTGTGGTGCTACGACAACTGGCTCCTCGGCATGATCGTACATGCGCCCTACGGTAAACTCCATGCTCCACTCGATCCGATGCTGCATCTCTGCGCTGTAGGTGTACTCAAACGAGTCGATATTGCCCACATAGGTCATCTGGTCGTAATCAATGGCTACAGCACCGATCGCTAGGTGCGCTTCACTCTTGCCCACGGTGTCATAGATGTAGCCGTTGTTCTTGTATATCTGGAACAGGGACACCAACTGCTGATACGCCGCAGAGTCTCTCTTAGATGCAAACTGGACGCCCGTAGGCACGTCATTCTCATGGTTGCCCACGGCGGTGGGTCCAAGGGCTTGACCCGCTGCGTTGCCTGCCACAAAGGCACCTGTGGTGCCCGAGATGGACAGTACGACCTGACCCTCGCCCCACCGCTCAAAAACGTACCCGTATCGGGTCCGATTCGTGCGGTTCTGAATGGTGGTGTGGGTGATGTTCATGCTGTTTGGGTTCACAAACAGGGTCAATGGAGGCACCTGAAGCATCTTCTCCACCTGATACTGGATGTCCGCCGCCGTCACGAGATCAGTGAGCACCGCACGTTCTGTGTCGCCCAGCGTCGTCTGAAGGGCTTGGCCCGCTGAGAGAGTGGACCGCAAGCCGTTGAGAACATCAGAGGGAGACACCTGTGTGCCCGTGACCTGGGGAACCCCGATGGCTGCCCGTATGCTGTTGGCCTGTGCATCTTTCTCCTGAGCGGATTGCACGGCACGGCCTAGAAGGTTCACGTCAGGAGCGGTAGACCCCAACGATTCCGTCATGATCTCCGGTATCACTAGCCGGAAAGTGAACGGGGAGAGGCGACGGGCCAGCTTGTTGGTCCCATCGTAAGGGACTCCACGCTGGTTCTCAAACGTGTATGTGAGATCAGGGCCGGTAGCGAGGCCGTCGTACCGACCGCCAATATATTCGGATGCTGCACTGACATCTCCGACTGAACTGTTGGCTGCCATCGTTCACCTCACGTTGGGGAGATCAAAGGGTTGGAGAGGGAGACGGCAGTACGCCACGATTGGATTTCTCGTTCGACCTCAAAGCCAGCACTGAGCGAGAACTGATACGGCTTGTCTGTGCTCTCGGTCACGCTGAAGGTAGTGAACCACCCGAAGAAAATCCCACCGTCGAACGTGATCTTGATCTTGCCCTGCAAGGCCACCTGGCCTGCAATGTCGTACACCGACCCGTTGTTGTGAAACAGCGCAAGAAGGTCGAGATAGCTGTTGTACGCCAAGGTTTCCCGTCGCGTGCCTCCCGTCATCGTCGGTGAGGTGTTGCTCGACAACCCCGTGTACAGACGCATGAAGCCCCCGGTAGCTGTCTCAAAGTCAAGCGTTTGAGTGCCGTCTCCGAAGTGTTGCTCGACGAAGCCGCTCTTGGTCTGTGCTCTCTCGATGATCTTCTGGTACTTCACGCTCATGTTGCTTGGGTTCACATGCAACACCAGCTTGAGATCGTCAGGCAGGATGCTTGTCTCACCATCAGGGGCAATGATATCGAAAACCACCGGCCTGACTCCACGGCCCGAGAATTCGTCCAAAGCCCCTGCGGGGAACGAGCCGCTAAATATAGGATTGGAGTCAGGCATACATCTCCTACTTGTTGGCTGCGGTGATGGCTTGCTTGATCATACTCAGGGTCTTTTGTGGGTTCCCTGACTCGTTGATCGTCAGGTTGTTGATGACGACCCCACGCCCTCCCATCGCTTTGTCGATTGCACCACCGGGCTTGGCTCCGAAGAATGAATCCATGCTGTCAATCGGATGGATTGTTCCCGACTGGGCATTCCCTCGGTAAATGAAGTCTTCAAGGTCCGCCCCTATTATGTTTCTGTGAGCATCTAGTTTCTGATATTGCGCGTCTTCCTCTTTGTATCTACCCATCGCGGCGGTGATTTCATCGACGGTGGCATTCCCCCCAATGGCCACGCCCATACCGGCCAACTCCTCCCGTCGTTTCAGGTCCGCGATTCTTTTGGGATCGGTATTCTTCTCAACCGCCGACAATTCGCTCTTGAGTTTGGCTTGTAGGGCAACGGCTTTCTCTGACAGATTTATTTGTTCGTCTGCTTTCGCCTGCTGCTTGCCATCCATCTCAACGAGCCGTTTGTCAACATCAGCGTCTTCGTAGATATCACTCCCGGTCGCATACGCCTCGCCTGTGACATTGAAGCCCTGCCCTAGCATCCCCGTTCCGGGGAGCAACCCCTGCATCAATGTTGACAGCAGTTGAACACCAGTCGCCCCAAGGTTTTTGGGGAGCGATTGCTCTGGCGTTACTTGTGTCGGTAAGCCCATATAATCGGCGGCTGATGTAACCCCAGAGTGGCCGGAAGCCGTGGCCAGACGATTCAGCGACATCAGCAGCCCGTCCCCCCCTTTGACGGCCATACCCGACCTCAACTGGTCCTCGCCGGATACGATGCCTGCGCCCTCTTGGTAGCTACCCTCCGAAGTGCCTCCCTGAAGGACTGCCTCATAGGCTTCTCGCGTCCTTTTGGCCGCCTGCGATTGCGCTCCGTAGCCCGCGTCACCGATCTCCATGCCCGCCAGCTTCTTTTCTTCCGCCTCCATCTTCTGACGCGCCCCCGCAATGTCCTCTCCTCCGAAAATGTTCATCGTATCGTAGATCAACTCCAGCATCATAACGACACCGGTTTTGAGTGTCTGGAGGATGCTCGTTGTCTCCTTCAACTGCTGTTTGGCGATGTCAGTCATCTTTTCAGAGCCGGTCTTGGCGGCTTCTGCCAGCTTCGCTTCGTCTTCCTTTGAGAGCATATCGCCTGACGCAATCGCTGCGGTGACCGCTGAGAGCGACAGATCCTGGTCGGGATCCTGATCCTTCATGGTTGCTTTTACGCGGGCATAGATGTCCTGATACGCGGTCAGCATCTCGCCTGACTGGCCTGTGATGTTCTCGAAGGCCATTTTCGATATGCCTTCCAGATCACTGATGCCTTTCTCTCCAAGGACGGCAGCGGAGCGTGTCATATCGAAGGCCAGTGTGCCCATCTGGTCGAGTTCACCCATTGCTTCGGAACGTGCTCCCATAGAAGCGCCCGCCTGTGACCCTCGCTGTGTGCGGAACAACCCCGACAATTTGTCCGCCATTTCCGGTGCCGCACCCTCTACTGCAACCTGTAGGCTGGCCACGTCATCTCGGGAGAGCTTGCCGAGTTTGGCTTCACCGCTCCCTCCGATATCTAAGCCCAACTTCAACGCCGCCGCATGAAGTGCCGCCATGTCGATGTCTGACGTGTTTTGTGTGAACGCTTTCTCCTGACGCGCCGAACTGGCGTTCAACACCCCACGTCCCGCCGCACCCGAAGTCATTAGGGCATTGTACTTCTCCTGTGTACCCATCCCTTTGTACTTGCCTTTCAACTGGCCCATGACCTGTTTGCCCATGTCCTCACCTAGAATCTTCTCCAAACCAACCATGAGTTCCAAGGTGTCTTCCAACCGGAAGTTGTAGAGGGCCATGCCCGAAGTGGCTTCTCCAATCGCTGTGAAAAAGTTCTTGACGCCCATGCCTGACATCGTTGCAGCACCGAAAATGTCCCCGAAGGACTCTGCGATTTGCTGCTGACCCATAGCGAAATCACGGGTCATGGTGTTCACCATTTCAGCGTATTCACCCGCCCCCACACCGAAGTTCTGCATCACAATGATGCCTTGGGACATCGCTTCACGATAGGTGCCAAAAACCTTGGTTTGCTCCTTGAAGGTGAACCCCGCCTGATTCATCGCAGAGGTCACGGCCAACACTTCCTCGGTTGTGGTACGGAACTCCATTGCAGTGAGCATGGCTGACTTCCGCAGCTTCCCCAACTCTTGCCCGAGGGCGTTCGCGCTCCCGACTGCCGCTCCACTGAGCATGTCGAGTGCTCCAGCCCCTTCCAGAATCGCTTTGTTGAACTCCTTCGTTTGACCGTATGCAGCCATCATCACAGCGACGACGGCTCCAATGACTGCGGCAACACCAGCCAGAACACCAACCACCGCTCCCAGTGACGCTGCCGCTCCGCCAAGCATCCCGGCAGCCTTGCCAAGCATCCCGACCATGCCCTTGCTCTTGGCCATAGCCCCGCCCTTCTTGGCCAGACTCGTGCCACCGGATACCAAAGACGGACCTGCATCTTTTAATGCGGATCCCATCCCCTTGACCAACGCACCGAGATCGAGGTTCTCTGCGCTCAAGGCTTGGCTAATGGCCCCTTCAAAATTGTCCGCAAAGCCACTAAGGCCGTCCTCCATCTTCTCATTGAGGCTCCGTGCGGACTTCTTCAAGCCCGCGTCGAGCAGGGCGAGACGGTTCGCCTGACCCTTAGCCATCTTGTCAGACGCATCCTCAATGGCCCGTTGCTCCAGCGTGATCATCTTAGAGAGGTTCCGCTGCTTCGCTACCAGTTCTTTGCGGGCCGAATCCTCGATCCCCGCGTCCTCCGAGGCTTTGATCTCCTGGTTGACTTTCTTCAGCTTCGCGGCATAGCCGATGATGGTGGCCTCTTTCTGCTTCGCCAACACTTTGATGGAGTCCGCTTCTTTCTGGTTGCCCAGCTTGATCGCATTCCACCGGGCCTCGTACATGGCCTTCATTACTTTGTTCTGGCTGGCCTTGGTTCCACCCTCCAGACCCGCACTCGCACCCGCAGACACCTCGTCCTCAATGGCACGAGCCAACCCCTTCGGGTTGAGCAATAGATCCGCAGCCATCACGGGAGTCGGCATGATTCACCTACACGGGGGTTCTCTGTATGGGCGTCCATAGACTGACTACTGCTTCAAACGAGGGGAGCGACGACTGATCTTGTCTTGCAACGACCCCGGCCCTTCGTCGGGCACTGGTTTCTTGGCTTCCTCTGGAACACCACCGGCCCCCAGCCAACCCACCTTGACATCGGTGCCTAGATACTCGGTGAACCGTTCATGCTCGGGTGACACGGACGCTCGTTGTGTGTTCGGCTTCTTCTTGAGCATGTTCGGGTTGATCTCCGCCAACTGTTCGGGGGTGTACCCGACCATCCGAGTTTCACCCGTCAAGCCGCCCTCAGTGTCTCCCCATGCTGCTTCCATCGCCTCGCGCTGTGCTCGACGAGCATCCTCCAAACGACCACGGTGGAACTCTTTGTACTGTTCAACCAT
>Ga0233413_10000177_pt1 | contig 33991 bp, 8 predicted proteins | sample Na_anoxic_6_MG_FD_189019 | JGI IMG/M metagenome (GOLD analysis project Ga0233413, IMG submission 189019) | Seawater microbial communities from Saanich Inlet, British Columbia, Canada - Na_anoxic_6_MG | ecosystem: Environmental > Aquatic > Marine > Inlet | place: Canada: British Columbia...
AAAGACAAAAGTATATTGACCAGTCTCAGTCATTAAACTTAATGATAGATCCATCTGTGTCAGCTAAAGATATAAATAAACTATACATGTACGCCTGGGAAGAAGGTGTTAAAACTTTATACTATCAGTTTAGTAAAAGTAGTGCACAGGATTTTGCACGTAATATATTAGAATGCTCAAGTTGTGAAGGATGATAAAAGATTTTAAAGTTTGGTGGAAAAGATTGCTAAAGAAAATGGTAAGGGATAGAAGATTATCCCCTGCTGAACGCTTAGGAACAAGAATGGGTTACATGGGTGTAGGTTTTTTAATCTGCGCCCAATGGACCCTTGAGCCAGTATTATTTATAGTTGGTTTTATTTGTGTATTGATTCAAGTATCAATTCGTAGACAATGGAATTTAGTAGCTCTTCAACTTAATGGTTTACTAGCTTGGCTAATACATTTTATTATGGGCCTATAATAGTGATTGTTATTTTCTAAGCAAGCTTTGATTTTCTTTTTTTAAGTAGTCAACTTCTACTCTAAGAGCATGAACTTCTGCAACTAGATCTAAAACCTGTTGTCTTAATGTATCTTTTTCTTTACTACTGCTTTCTAGTAATTCTTCTAGATTACATACTCTCTTTTTTAAATCGTCTCTGTATTGCACACCTTCACTGTTTTGATAATTAAATCTCTTTTGATCTATATTTGATTTTAACTTGGCCTCAAAGTATCTCCATACTGAAGCTGAACCTAACACCCCTATGACGGCTAATGCTATTTGTAGGAAATTGTCCATGTAGTAGATGTTTTATTTATACAGTTAAGTGGCGGATTCATATTAATTTTTTTTTGCTTTAAGGTTTAAAGGTAGAATTGGTTTAGCTACTGGTTTAACTATTGGTACAGTTACCGGTCTTGTGTGCATCACAGGTGGACTGTATGTATTTCTAACATTAATGTTTGGAACACTATAGTAATTCCAATTTCTATATTGCCAATTTTGATTATAATTGTATCTAAAAGGATCATCTTGACGTAGTATTCTAAACTTAAAGTCTCTAACAGGGACCGCAAGAGTGTCACCTTTTTCTGTTATTGTCAAGATACTTTTAATTTTATAGCTTGTAGATAAGTTATATGTACCACAAGATGAGAGTGTTATAAATACTAGTGCTAATATTGCCAATATATTTCTCATAGTTAGTCTTGTGTGTCTTTTTATCCTATATAATAATATACACTTTTTTAATGTATATATGACATAAATTCCCTGATTTAACAGGCAAAAACTAATATTTTATTTGATATAGAAATCAGCATTTTTAATATATGACTTCCATTTTTGAATTGAATAGACTATTGGAAACACATCCCTAAAGTTTTTATGAACTTTAAATTCACCTTTTCTATCACCTCTCTGATATACATATGATGAGTTTGATAAAAACTCTTCTTCATTTCCAGTTACTTTTGATAGGCCATATCTAGCATTTCCAACAATAAACATTTCCAAAAACTCAGACATTTCCGTTACAGATCTAGCTGAAGCAATAGGTGAGTTTGCCATTTGGTCAATTTGTTTTGCACCAGCAAAAGAAGGCATAAATAATACTAATTCTTTATAGGCTCTATCTGCTTGATATCTTGTTAAGTTCTTAAGTCTTTTTTCAAAATCACTATCATCATCATCACCTCTTAGAATTCTATCAAATAACATTGATACAAACATCACACTAAACATTATACCTAGTTCACCCATAGATCTATAAAAGCCAAACAATTTATTTTTTGCTCTTTGATCCATGTTACCACCTTCACCATATTTTCTTTCTACACCATATTTTTCTTTACTGTAATAGTTGACTTGAGCATCCATATAATCTTTACCCATTGTTTTAAAATGAAGGTTTTGATTAACAAATACTTCTCTCATTGCATAGTTTATAAAACTCAAAGCAGATTTATACCTGCCTTCCATCCAACCCAAGTTTTGATCAAAGTATTCTCTCTGGTATCTTGCTCTAATTGCAGGAGCAACCCACTTTTTAAATTGAACTGCAAGGGCCCCTAAAGTATGAGACTGTAAAACCATCCTATCTTCTTTAGCATAGTTACCGTGAATTTGCTTGTTGACTTCTCTAATTTCATTTCTTATTTCATATCTCATGTCATCTGACCATTCCACCTTTGAACCATCTTTCTTAACTAAGATATGATAACCGTCTTTCATAACATTTTTATGAGACTTAGTATCAAAATCCATAGCATCAAATAATGACAATGAATTTCCATTATCATCTTCAATCATATAATCCATTAATATAGCCATCCCTACTTTAGTCTGTGAATTATATTCAGCAGCATCTTGCATTATATAACCCCATTCAGTAGCTCTTTGAAACCAACTCTTTCCGTCATCAGTTGCTGAAGATTGTTCACGTATGTCTGTCATACTATCCATCATTCTATATGAATCTACAAAGCCTTCATATTTATTGTTAGGTAGTTTTTTATTATAGTCTGCCTTAGCTAAGCCAGGTATAACTCCTAATGTTACTACGTCAAGTAAATCTTCTGCACCACCATGTGCTGTTCTTTGAACTAATGCCGGTAATGCTCTCTTGTTAAATTCCCAAGTTGCTCTTTTAAATGCACTATTAGAAAAAAACCTACCCCCTAAAGATTCTACGTTGTTATTTAATCTACCTATCAAGTAATTATTAAAGTTACCAAATGGGTTAAATGCTACATAAGACAAAGAAGAAAACTGAATTATACCGTCTGCTATTTTATCAAAAGCTCCTTTAGTTACTAATTCATTATCATAATGAATCATAGACATAAACTTCTTTGCTCTTCTTACAACATTTTTTTGTTGCTCTGTTCGGTTTGCTTTAGTTCCAACATTACTTATAATCTTATCTTTTCCTCTACTCAATAAAGTTAAGCCTGTTGTTGGGGCAGGACTATAAGTTCTGTTTTCTATTACCTTTACAAAAGCATTTAGAGTATCATCTATTTGACCCATTGTTTCAAAGTTTTCTGCCATAGCACTAAACTTTAATAAACTAGATGCCATATCAGTATCAATTTGACCTAATGCTGGAGTAGCCATTATCTTAGCCATTTTACCATTAAGAATTGCAACCTTATCTTTATACTCGTCTCTAGTTATTTTATTACTCTTATACTTTTCTTTTAGTACATCAATATCTCTTTGAACACTTTCTCTTTCTTCATCTGTTCTTGGCCTTCCTGTATAGTAAATTGGAAGTTGATTTATTATGTACCCTTGATTATCTACTTGTATATTTTTTTGTTGTTGAGTTGTCTTAAACATATTAAATGCTTTAGACCTTACAGCTTTAGCATAGAACTTACTATATGTAGTACCCTTTCTACTTACTTGATCAAGTAATCTATTCATTACTAAAGGAGCTCTACCCAGCATGTCTGCTGCTACACCAATTGGGATTTTTTTAAGTAGATCCTTTTCATACATATCAACATACATATTGTAAAACTCTCTTTGTGCTACGGAAAGCGCATCAGTCTTAGTAGGATCCATTATTGAATTGTACTTAGGATTTGACATACTATCACCATTACGTGGTTCTAATATTACTTCTCTATTCTCAACTTTAGGAACATCAAAACTATTTTCTTTAATTTGAATAGTTCCATCTGCTACACCGTTAACTCTATTGGCTTTTGTATAAGGAATTCTATCATAGTATCTAGCACGGTATGTAATCCAATCAGCTTGTGGAATACCTGCTTTTCTTTTCCAGTATCCTGTCTCAGATGTACTACCACCAGAATTCCATATCTCATATCTGGATCTTACATCTTTAAACTGCTGTGTATATTTGTGATACATACCATCTATAAGCCTGCCCTCATCATCTTTTGCTTCTGCTCTAAAGAACTGACTGTATGCTGCTTTTTTATCTGCTAGGTCTTGATTATACTTTAAATCTGCTCTACCTTGAGGTGTCTTCATTGCATCATCTAAATTAAACACCGGTCTATATTGATACCAAGTACCCTCATTATCACTCAACACAGATCTTAGTTGATCTTGCTTTATATTATATTTATTACCTATTGCTGTTACATAATTACCACTAAAGGTTTTAACTCCGTCAACATCAACAAACTCTAACATAAAGTCATAGAGCTCATTTAAAGGTACCCCTGGATTAAGCTTGACAAGTTTTTGAGCAAGACTTCTAATTATGTCTTCTCTTTGAGCAACCTTATCTAAAAGTTTCTGAGTTTGTATCTTTCTTATTTTAGCCATAACAGATAACATTACATCACCTGAAGTATCCATATCTCTAGTTTGGTATTCAACACCATCTATATCTTGTGCAAACTCCATTACTAAGTCTAAATCTTCTTTGGTAAAGTAACTTCCTTCTCCTCCGTAGTTATTACTAGACTTTGTTCTTACTTGCTCTTGTACGTAATCATATAACGCATCATCAACTATACCTCTACTTCCCTTAGATCCTCTTAATGCATTTAGTTGTGTTTGTAAAGATAAAATTAAATTTTTCTGTGTGTTGTTTAACCCAACTAGATCTGTCAATTCATAAAGACCTTTAAATGTTTCTAGATATTTTTCAAAGTGTAGTGCATATGATAAATATTCTGGCTTTGTTATATTGTTAGGATCTTCCATAAAAGATCTAAACTCTTTTATTTGTGCTAGAGCATCTTGTAATACCTCAGATAAAACAACAGACTGTTGACCCGCATCTTCAGATAAGGCTATTGCAATGTATGCTATAGTTTTTGAAATTTGGTCAATCTCTTTTTTCTGAGTAGACTGGATATAAATACTATTCTTTACTAAAGGGATTAAATCTCTTTTAGCAATAAGCTTACCCATATAGTCTTCTAGTAAACCGGCAGCAATATTATATTCAGTAAAATTTTCTGCATCAGTTTTATCCTGCTCTGTGGTTTCAGTTGTTTGATCTTTACCATTCCAAATTTTATTATAAGCATCACGTTGCTTTTTGGACAATGATTCTTGTTTAGCAGAGTTTTTGGATATGGGTATTAACTTGTTTACCTTATCTAATTGAGTTGAGATAGGGTGTGCATATATTCTGTCATAGTTTACTTCACCGTTAAAAACCTGATCAACTCCATAACCTTCTATTCCAACATTAAAGTGAATAGTTGCCATAGACCATTCATGATAAGATACCTCATAGCCCATGTTCTCAATCATTCTTCTATACAAAGCAACTTGTAAATTATGTTGAGCTTCTGTATTTAGTTCTGTGACACCATATTGTATAAGTTTACTATCAGCTGCTAAAGGATATTTAACTTTATATTTTCTAATACCATCATCATTTACATCATCTAGATTGTTCTTACTTGTTTTTAAATCTAGAATTTGCACTCTCCCATATTCATCTATAATAAATATATCAGCCATACCGGCTATCTTTGTTGCTTCATCAAACAATACTACTTGTGATAAAACAATAGACCCTTGATCTTTAAAGTTTTGTATTATAGTATCCAACGTATCAAAAACTTCTTTTGCTTTTTCTTTGGATACATTGTTAGTTGTTAAATTTTTAAATGATGCATCAAATGATAGACCACCAATAACACCTTCTAAAAGAGTATCTATTTCATTACCAATATCCAAATTAATCTTATGTGCTATTTGTTTATCTTCAGGTAATGTTCCTTTAATAGCTGTTGTAGCTGAGGTGTATATATCTTTAGTTTTATTAGGATTATAGTATACATGATCTTCTTCATTCAAAACCACAAGTGTATCACCAGCTGCAGCATTCTTTTCAGATACAGAAAATTGATGTATTTCTTGATCTGCAAGTTGAGCAAGATTATATAGTTGATCTAATATTGGCTTTTGTACATTATTGGCTTCAGCTCTTGCAGCCTTTAATTCTTTAGCCTTTTGCTTAGTTAAGTTATACCTTACATTACCATTGACTCTCTTCTCTAATTTAAACTGTATACCTTCTGTATTCAATAACTTAGCTATATCACTCATAGATGTAGTAGCTTTAATTGCTGATACTGGTAATTGTTTACCTGTTAAGTATTCACTTAAATTTTCTATAACGCTTTTAAACCATTCTAATAATTCAGCAATCCTATCTAAAAATCCTTTGGTAGGAGTTGTCTCATATTCTTTTTTGAAGTGTCTGGCTAAAGCTTGCGTTACAATTTCTAAGTCCCTTTCAGTTTCACTAAAGTTTCTAGATTGATTATTGTATGCATCTTTAATTTCCTCAGATAATTCAGGAAAGTTAGTTACTGCTTCATCTAATAAATTATTAAACAGTTCTTCATTTTCCATTTTTATTGCATCTATAAAAGGATGCAACATTTCTTCAATTGCTATTTCATCAGTTACTCTACCTTTAATCAGGTATGCTGTGCCATTGTAATAGAAAGATTTTACGTTGTCAAAACCAACATCTTTTTTATTATACTTCGGTAGGGATTCATGTAATATTCTAGCTTCTGCTACAGATAACATTTTTACATTTACCTGTGGAAACATTCTTTTAAGATGCATTACTACAGCTCTTGATCTATTAGTATCCCATGATCTTGACTTTTCTAAAATGTCTCTTCTACCAAATGCACTATTGATTGGCTCAATCTTATAGCTTTGATTTGTTCTTGTTACTTTAAATGATGATTCATCTATATTATTTATTTCTAAATATCTATAGAACCTTTTCAAATTATTTTCAAGAAAGGATTCATCATATAATAATGTCTCAGGGTTAGAGTTATTAATTAAAAATTGACCAGCTAGCCTGCTACCTATTTTTTCACGTCTTACATTATCTAAAACTGCTTGACCAAATTCTTTTTGCTTTAAACTAAAAACAATCTCTTGATCAGAAACCATTGACTTAGCCTGTACAGCACTTGGAAAAATGTCAGAATCATTTGCTTCTTGCCAATTACTAATTACCTGAGAAGTTTTTAGATCAGTTTTGTAAATATCTTTTAATGCTAGATATGCAGCATCATTTCTATTATAACATTTAGCCATCTCTTATTTTTTTATTATAAAAAACATTTAAGTCTTTCTATTAATTCTTGTTCTCCCAACGTGGTTTGTGAAAATAAATCACCATATATAAGCAGTGCGTCTTCTATTGATGCCATACCTTGCTCTTTCATTTTATTTTCTGCTTCTGTATTACCTAATACATTAGCTTCCCACCAATCTTCTAATTTTTCAGCTTCAGCAACTTCTTCTGATTGTTTAAGATCCTCTTTCAAAATATCAGCTTCACTTTGTTGTTCATCAGTTAAAGAATCTAACTGCTGAGAATTGTTTTCAATATTGGCATTAGCTGCTTCGTCAAAGGTACCACTTGCAGTTAACTTAGACAAGGCTTCTAGTGCTTTTGCTGGGTCAGCTATATTAACTGCAGGTGCATCAGGATCTTCTTTTACAACAACGCTTTTGTTTGTGACTTCAACAATTGCTCCTGGAGTTCTTAACACATCTTGTTTTTCTTGTGTAGCTTTAGCATCAGTACCAACACTTGCACCAGCTGACTCACTAGTTTGTTGTGTTGGTGCAGATGGTGCAACACCTGCAACATCATTATTAGTTTTAGTACTCCTTGTTTGTTTGTAAGTTAATCTTGGTCCACCAACAAAACCAGCTGCAAACTGTTGATTAGATCCCATTGATGGAACTTCTTTATATGTTGCTGTTCTCTCATCTAAATTGTCTAGTTTAAATAATCTATAGCTAACTGCTGTCCCTGGTATAGCTAATCTAACATAATCTTTTGGTTTTTTACCTTCTCCATAAGCACCATCCGTAATTACAAATTCATTTTTGACTGCATCAAAATCTTCAATTATGTTTAATATACCCGTTCCATTTCTAAGGTCACCTACTTCATAGTTATTAAGCAGTGGACCTACTGGATTAGATTGTAAATAACCTTCTTTAAATTCATTTGCCAAGTCTTCATAACTTAAACCAAATGCTTTTTCATAGGGAACAACTTGTTTTAATGCTAGCTCAACTGTATTTACATTGTTAAGATACTTTTCAATAACAAAAGGACTCATTGCTTTCATTAAACTACCATACTTTAATTGTAATCCATCTTTTATCATCATGTAATGTAGAATGGATACTGCTAAATCTCTTGTTTCAAGCCCTCCGTATAGTTTAGCAAAAGATGTTTGCAGGTCAATCATATTTGCTGCATTCAATCTTCTCCATGTATTTGAAGTAGCTATATTTAAACCTGTATTATTCCCTTGATCATTTGCATATTCTGTACCAACAAATGAATCTAAAAAGAAATTTGATTCTTCATTGTTTTCTGACCTTCTTAATTTTTCATCTCTAATCATTTTTACAATAGATAAATCTGTTGTATTAATTGGTCCTGGATAAATTAAATTATTTGTTACGGGCGCAGCATTACTTGAACTATTGTTTAATAAATGCTGGTAACTTTTAATTGTAAGATAGGAAAGCAAATCTTGTTCTACTTGTGCTTGAGACTCAAATGTAAATCCACTACTATCAGTATCTAAATTTTCTAATACAGGATCTAATATCTTACCAAATTCTGGAGACATTGTTAAAAGAGTGTTTGGTAATAGCTCTTGATAAATTTGAGAAAATATTTTAAGGTTATTACTCTGCCAAGTTTTACTTTTAAAAATAGCACTCACATCTGCTTGAGCAAAAGGCCCAAATAAATCTTGAAGATCTTTTATATTTTTCTTAATTGTAGGAACATCTTTAGGTAACCCTTGAGATAAAGTAACTGCAGGTCTCATTTTTGCTGACCATTTTTTTATTTTATTAATTCTATTAAATAAATATAAGATTTGAATTCTTTGGTTATCAGACAGTGCAGCTGTACTATCTACAGCACTTTCTAATAATTCATCAGTTACACTAACAAATTTAGTTTTCTTACCTGTTTTATCTGCCTCAGCTTTTATTTTAGCATCTAATGAACCAATTCTTCTTTCTAATAAATCATCTAACCCCGGATCCATCTTATCCTTTTTGTTCATAGAAAGATCATATAGATCTCTTACTTCTGCAGAGTTCAATAAAAGAAGAGTTGTTTTTAAAGGTATTCCTAATGATGTCATATTAGCAGCCATACCTACAGCATGTCTGTTTAATCCCAACTTGGCAATAAATCTTTCTTTAGCATTATCTGTTTCCATTGTAACTAAAGAAGATATTATATCTTGCTTTCTCTCACCGTTTATTAACTTACCTCCAAACCCAGGATATTTATTATTTCCTATTCTAACTTCTTTAAATAATTCAATTTTGTATTCAGTAAGTAAATTCAAATATGCATTTGGTAAAACAACTGCTCCAATTGCAGAGCCCTTGTTTGCCTCAAATGATTGTATCATACCCGTCAATGTATCTATATCTATAGGTGAATCTTGTCTGTCTTTAAACAGTTGTATATTCTTATTATTAACAAGTTCATCATACGCAGTTTTTAATACTTCTATATCTGCTGCTTGGTATGCAATAGGTAAATCACTTTTGTTTTCTTGCATGCTCAATTCAGTTCCAGTCATTCCTGTGTTACCTGCAAGAGCATAATTGTAATCTAAAATATCATTGTTTAATATAGCTTCATTTGGTGTACCATGTTTCTCAACATACTTATCAAACTTAGCTTTAGTTGATGGAAGACCAAGAACTAATGCTGCTCTTAAAGAATCTTCAGTAAATCTGTTAGCACCATCCGGATCAGTCAGTCTGTTCATTTCTGAAGGTGTTAATGAATTCTCTAATCTAATTGCTATCTCATCATTATTAAATAATTTAGCTGCAGAATTATACGTAGTACCTTCTTTGGCAGTTAGTTTATTTATGTTCAACACATATTCAGTATACGGATCTCCTTTACCATAAGCAACAAAGTTATTTTTGCTATCTAAATAGTACTCTTTAATTTTAGCATACACTTTATCTATATCAAAATCTGCTCCTGATACCTCAACTAATTCTTTAGGAAATATAGCAGATGAACCATAGTATGCAGGCATAAAATCAACAACTTTCATATTTACTGCTGAGTGTTTATCTTGTGTTGGTATACGTACACCAAACATTTTAGATATAGCATCAGGTATTTTAGCATCAGTGTTGGCTATTAAATCCATTACGTTTTTATCCATAGCTGGCATAACAACCTCACTATACCTTTCACCTGTTGCTGTAGATGGATCAGTAGGATCTGTGTAATCCATAAGACCTGTTCTCAATACATCTATAACAACTTGTCCATTTGGATATACTCCATCACCAGGCATAGTTTCAACTGCATCTCCACCTTTCCATTGTGTCTGTCTTATTATTTCTGATCTTACAGGTATACCGTTCTTAACTTCATATACCATTCTATAGTATCTAGTACCAAATGATGATACTAAAGCTAAAGAAGTACCAGGGATTTTCTCTCTTAGTGTTCCTTTACTAAAATATGAAAGAAACAATTGCTCATATTTTTTAGCTGTAAAAGGATTGTTAAGATTATACTTTTGCTCTCCTCCTTCAGTTCCAAAAAACTCTAACAAGTTTGATGCTGAGCCAGATGCTTTTAGAGAACCCTGTGCATAATTTAAAAATGCTGCAAGATTTGGAGTTATAGCACCTTTCTTTTTAGATAATTTAAATTCATCTAATGCAGTGTCAAAAGTAAATATTAAATTTCTTTTGTTTTTATATTTTAATGTAACCCTTTTTGATATAGCTTCATTATATAATCTTCTGACATCTCCAACTCTCATCACCTGGCCCTTTTCATTTAAACCCATTCCAGGAATTTCAACAAGGTCATCTTGTTCAGATGTAATTATATCTTTAATCTGAGTCATGTCAGTTATCTCCATCTTATTAGATGGTTGAACAACTTGTAAACCTAAATACTCAGTTCTTAAATTAGTAGATATTAAATTTTGACTTGTGTCAAAACCACTAGAGTCATCATTCAATTTGTTTATGTTACTCTTCATCATCTTTACAGCAGATAATGGAGCCGCCATAGCAAAATTATTATTTGCATCTTCATTGGCCTCCATCTGCTCACGCAAATAATGAAGTTGTTTCATTGTAGGTTTAGCTTCCCACTTGCCCAATGCAGCATTATAATTAGACGTGTACTCTTTAGTTAAAACAGTAACAGACATTTTGATGGCAGTCTTACCATCCATATAAACATATTTTTTAGAGTTTATTAAATCTTGTTTTTTAGCAAGACCAATTGGGTTTTCACTAGTACCAAAAACATCATCACTCGTTGGAGCTTCTCCTCTATCTAATGTATTATACATGCCAGCCATAGATGGACTCAGTCTACCAAAAGCAAAGGTTGCATACCTTGAACCTTTAGTTGTTATGTATGCTTGCGCATCTGCACTATCAATATTATTTCCTGTTAAAGAAGATACCTCTTGAATCTCATCAAAAGCATACATGTCAAAGTTTGTACTAGCATGAGTAATTCCAAGTTCAGGTGCAACAAGTAAACTAGATGCACTGTAATATGCAGAATTATTTAGCTTAGCTCTTTTAACTTTATCAATCATACTTTGTAAAGAGACTGCTTGATCTCCTAATAGAAGATCATTAATTGATGCTGCGTTAATCCAGTTATTAAAAAATATCTGTTGTAAGTTATGTGATTCATTAGTATTTAAGTTTAACTGAGAACCGGCTATATCAACCATAGTTCTAGCCACCCCTTCACCTATTGTTAACCCTTTTCTAACTTGAGTAGATAAATTATTCTTTACTTGAAGTTTATTAAGCATTGCATCAAATCCTGCAAATGCTTCATTTAATCCATTTTCCACTTCGGCTCTTATACCTGAAGTAGATATACCCAATGCTAACTTAACTCCTTGTTCAAATGTCATTTCTTGTTTAGCCTTACCTGCTGTGATAGCTACATTAGCTAATGTTTGCTGAGTAAGAGGATCTAATAACAAACCTGTGTTTACAAAACTAAATGCTCTGCCCTGCATAGAATCATTATAACCTGCAATGTTATCTCCAAATTCCTCAAAGGCTATAGCTTCTCTGTTTATTCTTTCAAACTCTGATGCTATTCTATTTATAAATGCATTTACAAGTTGAGGTGTTAATTCAACATTATCACCTTTCATTGTTACTGCTTTAATTATAGGCAGACTAACTAAGTCTCCTGTATTAGCAGCTTCCATAACTCGTAAGAATACAGGTGCTGTTGCTGTAGGTATTTGTCCAACACCATCTACCATATCATTCTTACCACTTCTTCTGTTAAAGTTAGCAACGTAATTATTAATTAAAGATACAGCAAACTCTTGAGGAGTAAACTCACCAAAGCTTTGTGTAGATCTACTATCATTCAAAGATGTATTTAATATATCTTCTTGAGCATCATTGTTTAAATCAGTAGAAACAACAGATTTTATTTTACTACCTGCTATTCTAGTTACTTTAATTCTACCTTGATCAGATAAATTTAGAAATGCTACATTATTTAATAAATAATTTCTATCTAAATATTTATCAGCAGAAAATTTATCTAATATATTTGAGTTGTTTAATTGTGCTACCGCTTTTAAATGATAAGTTGGTAGTTGATGCCCATAAACCAAATCTCCATTAGGATTAATGAAAGAAGATGCTCCAATAGACTCATCAAGCGCAGCGTTACTTAAACTGACATAGGTAAGTCTAGAAGCCATACCATCAGACTTCTTAGAAAATATATTAGAATCCTTATACATAAGATCATACAAAGTCATTAAGAACTGTTCTGATATTGGCTCTATAGAATATGAGTTATATAATATCTTTTGCTCAGCATCTAGTTTACTGTAGTCAAATGTTTTAACGTAACTGTAGTTAAGAAACATTGGACTTAATCTTATCCCAGTTAATTCAAATAATTTTTCTGAATGCTCTACTGCAAGTTTTTGAGTTGCTTCGTTTGATTTGTTCTTGGTTTTTGATCCAAGTACATTCTCCATGTTCTTAACCAGACCAAGTAAATCCTCAATCCTGCTACCTGAAGCATCAAGGTTCATTTGTTTTCTTTTAAATATATATGCTTGAGACCATTCGTCTAGTTGAGCATTTATATCATCTCTTTCAGATGCGGTGTATATTAGTATGTTTCCTGCACCATCTCTTTCATTAAATAAATAATCTACCTTATAGTTTTCAAAGCCTTTAAGCATTGATTGTAATAGGTTTGGATTAGATACATTTATAAATGGTGTATCAGAAGCCAAGGTATCAAGGTCTAAGTTTGCATCATTAAATAGCTTATCAACTACAGAGGACATATTAGGATTTAACCTTGAGTATGTATACATCCTTCTTAGCATTACTATAGGATCACTTATGTTTGAAACAGCTTTTAATAATCCGTTATATGCTTCATTAAATTTGACAGGTACAATCAAAGGCACACCATCTTTTAATTCAGTCTTACCAAAAAAGTCAACACCTACCATTGTTGTTGTAGCAATATATGCTCTTACCTTCTGAGCCAATGAATTAAATCCACCTATCTCAGATGCATCTTTATCAAATTCATCTGCTTTTCTTACTCCTGTTCCGTCTTCTTCAATTTCTGAATTTAATTCATTTTGTGAATCTTGATCTGATATAATATTAATTAAAGCAAAAACTTCTTTCTTAATATCTTCAGGGTAATTAGTAAATGCATCTTCTAATTCTTGAAGTTGTTTAACTTTACCAGGCCCTAAGATTTTATTGCTTGGGTCATCTGGATCTAATAAGACTCTAAAGTCTCTAGACAAGTCATTATAAACATCATTAGGATTATAAGTTGGTTCTTCTATTTCATTAACCTTACTTATAAACATACCAGCCATAGATCTAATTAAAGGATCTACTACATCAGAGTCTAAATATAAGAAACCTGATATATCTTCATCTTTAGATACTACATCATGTCTTACTAAAGCATTAGCAACAGTTATTCCTGCTAAAGAAGTAAATTCATTTTGTTGTAATGTTGCACTCTTAAACTTACCAGCATCAATATTTTCATATAATGTTAGAAGTTCATTAGATGTGTATTTACCTAGCACACCTTTAATCCATTCTATTATCTTAGTAAAAAATGATTTTATTTCTGTATTGGTTTTTGAACTTCTAGGATCTTTTTTAAATGCTTCAAATTCATCTGCCATGTATTCTTCTGCAAATTCATTTTCTAATTCAAGATCAGACATGTCTTCATATTGCTTAGCAGAAGTTCTAAATTTTTCTAGCTCTGTTTTATATTGAGAGCCATATTTTGCTTTTAGTTCTATCTTAGCAAACTTTCTGTATCTATCTATTTGTTCTTGTGTAAGTAACATTCTAAACACACCATGAAAAGCCTCATGATATTTAAATGGATTGTTTGCCCCAACATAAACAGTTCCGTTTACACTGACACCCCCAGCTACTTGATGGATATCTAATACAAATGCACCAACTCTTTTGTAGCCTTTGCTAATACCGTTATCAGCCAATGTTAAAATATCTTCAATACCAATTATAGATGGTAATGATTCATTAGCCCAGTCAAGAAATTCATTATAGTCTTCTATTCTTTCTGTTTCTGTAGTTGCTTCAACTAATTTGTTTGCTGTTTTAGAAAGCTTCTTTACTAATGCTAATTGTTTTTGATACTCAGGACTTTTATCTAAAGCATCAATTTTATCTACACCTTTTTTACCTTCTATTAGTTTATCTCTAAGTGCTTTTAGTTTTGCTTTTTCTTTATCTAATGAGGTTTCTTTTGTTTTTCCTTCAGGTACTAAACTTCCTCTACCACCTGCTAAACTAACACGTATGTTTACCCCGTTAGCAATAACAGGGTTATTCATCATTTTCTTTTCTGCATCATTAAGTTCTTCACCTCTAAGTTCCTTATTGATTATATGCTCAATGCCTAATGGATTACTATTAAAGTCATTATCAACTCTTTTTTGTATTTCATCATCTGACATATCTGCAGTACTATCCTCAGCTTCTTCTGCTATCTCAGGTAAAGCTGCCTCATCTTCAACTCTTCTGTCTTCATTTTTAGGTTTAATGCTAGCAAATGCAACAGCTCTCTGTGCATTTATTACATCTGCCTCAGCAGAAAGTACTAATGAATTGTCCGTTGCAACCTGTATAGCAACCTCAGTTGTACTCTTGTCAATAATATCTTGAGTAGGAGCTCCAGTTGGAAAAGACTTTCTTATATTCTTATCTCTTATTTTTGCATCATAAGTATTTACATCCTCATTACTATTATACTTAGTAAATAAACTTTCTATAATCTTAACAGCATCTGTATCTGAATTAACTACATCAGTACCAATTCCTTCATTAGCAATCTTTTCATTTTCTTCTCCAACAGTTCTGTCAAGTGATAAGTATATGCTACCGTCTTCACCAATGTTTAATTCAATTTGATTCCCTCGTGCACTACTTAGGAAAAGTTTTTCTTGCAGTTCCTCATTATATTTAAATGCTGCAGCTTGTCTTTCGGCAGCATCCTTAATCTTTTGAATCTCTTTGGACTTGTTAATTACTTCAACAAAAAGTTCATCACGTTCTAGTTTTGTATATGATACAGCTTTAAGATTAACTAATCTATACTGCCCATTAGGTAATTTTACTGCAGCTAAATATCTGTCTTTACCAGCTAGCATAGTATCTTTATTAACACCTTGCTTTTGTAATTGAAGGAGAATTTGTTTTTCTAAAGCAACACTGTCCTCTGCAGTTGAACTATAGTTATATATTCTTCCACCAACTCCTTTGTCATACTTTAAATCAAATACAAAGTAGTTATTATTCTCATCAGCATATTGATAGTCAAGAGCTTCTATAAACACAGGATTACCGGTGCTATATACTGTTCTACCACCTTTCTGATTTAAATCAATATTAAAAGGTAAATCATTAACACCAAAGAATTGCTTCTCTCCATCTACACCAAGATTATTAAATGTTGTAGTAATTATAGAATTTAGAATAAATGCTTTTTGTATTTCTTTTAACTGCTCTTCTGTAGTAATGGTTTTTCCAAACGCACTATACATTACATTTTGAGCTTGTCTTAAGTTCATTGTTCTAGGATCTACATCAGCGCCTGTCAATTGATCTTTAATTAAGAATGAAGCATTATTCATATATGCAAAGATCCCATCTGGTGAATCACTTGGATCAACCTTCTGTTCAATTAATTTTGCATTTATTCTATCTTGAGTTACAGTATTGTTTATTCTAATACCAATAACATATTCACTAGAATATCTTTTTATAAGAGGATTAGCTGATTTATATTCAACACCTGACATATTACGTATAACATAATCATTTACAGTTGTTGGGTTAGGATTTGCATATACAACAAATTCTAACTGTTCTCTTTCCTCAGTAGTTAATTCCTTTAATATAATTTTTAATCTTTCCTTACCTTCAGCATTTTGTGATGTCATCATTGATGCTATTGCATCTTCAGACATACCTTTTGTATCTGCTCTATTTGCATGTGCATAAGGACTAAGTAATGAGTTGACATCTAATTTACTAACAGTGTCATCCAATACATCCATTGTTATTTCTTCTTGAGTAAATACATTTGAAAACTCACCTTGTTTTATGTACTCAAATTTTCTTTCAGATATTGGTCCTACATTATTAGATGCTTTAATTACTCTAAGCTTTTGATTCTTACCAAATGTTTTTGATTTGTTAGGCTTTTGAATTATAATATACTTTTCACTTCCTTTGTAAATAGTCATTCCATAAAACAAACCGTCTACACCATCAAACTCAAACGGTGTTGAATCTGGTGCTTGTGAATCAATAGCTTTTAAAGCTTCATATGCTTCAGTAGCCTGAGACTCATTAAATGTTCCTCTTAATGAATCAAATTGTTCATCTACAAAATCTAATATTTCAGGAGATAATTTATTTCCTTTTTTATCAAGTAACTCATAGATTATAATTGTTTCTTCCCCTGATGTTTTTACTTCTCGTTTATACAGATCAGCAACTACACCTTCACCAACAGGATCTTGTCCTCCAGTTACTTCTGTATTATCAGCAACGTTTGGTTGCTCAAATATATCATCTAGTGTAATAGTTGATTGATTTAATATTGAAGTAATTAATGGGTTCTCTGCTAACAATTGCTGTTTAGGTGTAGATAAAAATTCTTTAAATCCTGTATCAGAGTCAACAAGTGATTGCTCTATAGGACTTGCAAATAAAGTTTCTCCAGCAGGGTTTTGTGTCATTGCACCAGCTGCCCATACTTGTTTAATAGCATTAAAAACATTTTTTAAATCTAATGCCTCAGCAGTACTTTTCCATTCTTGTGCAGATAAGCTGGGCTTACCAGAGGCAGCCATTCTTGCTTTATACTTTCTATATGCGTTTCTTAAGACCTCATCTAGATATGGGCTTATAGTTATTGTATCAACAGATAATTCAATACCTGCATTCTCAAGCATCATTTCAATATCAGACTTTTGATTTTCTACATCATTAACTTTAGCATCTTCTTTTTGATCTTCTGTTAAATCCTTTTCAGTTGTTTGATCAGACCTAGTAGAGTTATATACCTCAATAAGTCTTTGTATCATTTTATACTTAACATCATGAACACCTTCAATTATCTCTCCATTTTCATCATAGAAGTTTATCAAAAAGCGTGAATCTCCTGTTTGTAAAAACAATGCCATTTGCCCTTCATCAGCATAAGCTCCAATTGGATCTTTAGTTAAATCATTTACTAATTGATTTGCTAAAATAATATCTGTGTATTTTTCTAATGCAGCTTTTGTTTCTTTAATTCTGCCGTCTAATCTATTTTTAGATAGAGCTTGAGATCTAGCTACCATTTCAGCAAATTTCTCAGGGTTATTCATGAACTCTATTGCCTTATCATACACCTTAGCTCTATTGTTTAAAGCATAGTAGTCTACAATATCAGTTAATGCAGAATCAATATTATCTTCATTAATAAAAGAACCTTCATTCTTTGCTAGGAATCTTACATAGTTTTTAAACTCTGACCTTAAACTGTCTTTAAGTGCCTTGTTTCTTTTAAATGTTCCGTTCTTAAATCTATTTTTAGGATCATTAACAATCTTTTGAATAGCTTTAAGTCTATTTATTTTTTCCTTTTTAGGTGATGCTGCTGTTGCTGCTCCTTCTGGGGTTCCTTCAAAGGCTTCAATTTCTTGTTCAAGAATAATTATCTCTCTTTCTATTGATGCTGGGTCAAGCAAAGTAGTAATATCACTAGCAGCCATTTTTTGAAATAATGGTTCTGCTTGAAGTTTACTGTATATTCCATCTGCTCTTTCTACAGCAGACATGAATCCTTGATTAGTAAACATATATAAATAACGTGCATGATCATACCCTGCTCTATTTACTAACTCATTAATGTATTCTTTCTCTTGTGTCTTGCGGTTATATTTTGTTTCATCAAATGGATTAATAAATTTATCTTTAAGTTTATTATAATTCTCCTCCATTTTATCCATCTGGATAATAGTGTCATTTATACGTTGTCTTAACTTACCATCCTTTTGATCTTTCTTAGATACTCCAGGAAAGGCCTCAATCATTTCAGCATCAGACATTTCTAAAAATCCTTGTAGTTGATTTCTAAAGTTTTGTGTACCATTAGTTTCAAACATAGTATAGAACTGCTGAAACTTAGCGTTATCTGCTGCATCTTTAAATCCAAAGAAATCTTGTCTGTAAGTACTATCTTTCATTTTTTCAGCCATCTCTTTCTGAACCATGAAGTTTAATCTATTTACATCAAAAAGTTCAGAAGGATCTATAGCCTGACTATTCCAAGATTTATTATAGGAGTCAACAATTCTCTCTATCATCTCGTCCTTTGTTTTTCTAAACTCAGCATAGGTTTCCTTTTGTTTCTTTGTGGCTAGACCTATACCTGCTTCCTGTAATCCATACTTATATATAGAAGGTACACCTTGCATAAAAACTGATTGAACAGGTTGTACAAGACCACCCATTAAAAAACCAGACATAAATACACCAGCACCTTCAGAAGAAAACTGATCTCCCATTGCTGATAGTATCATTTGATTTTGCAAAGTAACTCCACCTTGTGCTGGGTTCTGTAGTATTTCTGTATAGTATCCAACAGTTGCCGCAGAAATTGCTTCTTGAGAAACTTCTTGTATACCTTCTGCAACATTTGCAGCAAAGTAATCTAACATAACTATACTACCACTACCAGCCACACTTTTCCAACCACCAGCAGCTTTAATTTTTGCACCTAATCTTTTGAGTCCTAAGAACCCTGCTTCTTTTCCTCCTAAATATTTAAAAGGATTTTTAATTACTTTACCCGCAGCATCAACAACTTTTTTACCTGCTGTATTAATTACATTTTTAGTAATGCCTTTTCCAAAAGCAGAACCCAATGTATTTTGAACACCTCTTTGAAATCCACCTAATGCATTACCAAGAACAAGCCAGTTGCTTGCATATATTAAAGGAGCATTAGCAATCATAGTTTTAAATGCTGCTTTATTAGCCGCATTACTAATTCTTGACATTTCATATTCATCAACACTCTTGCCTCCATTAGCAGCAGAATAATTATTCATACCATTCTTTAAGACTTGGTTGTATGCCATACCTGCTTCAAGCTTAGCCTCTGACGCAGCTAAATTAACAGCTCTCATATCTCTATAAAATCCACCAAACTTTAAATTCATTTTGGCAAGGTTAGACATATTTTGACCTGCATTTTTTGCAGTCTTTATTTCTTTAAGTGCTTTATAAGTGTTTGGGGTAAATCCTTTTGCTAATTTACCAGCAATCATCTTTCTACCACCATTAGCAGCAACCCAAAAATCTCTAGCAGTTTCAATCTCCTTAGCTTTTGATAATATCTGTCTTGTTTTTTCAAACATTTTAGTAAAGCTAAAAATTGCTTTAGCACCTTTAACAGCATTTGCACCTGTCTTAGCAATAGTAACTGGTGCTGCTGTACCTCCTGATAAAGCGGTTACTCCAGCTAATATCAATTCTTCAGCTGCTATAGAAATAAGTATACCTCCCGTGTAAGCAGAGTTAGCTGCTAGGTTATTTACAAAGCCTCCAAAACCACCTCTTGTAGAACTCATGATTCCCATCTTGTCTTCAAATGCAGTAGCAGAATCAAGATCAGGTTCTAAAAAATCTCCTCCACTAAACATAGATCCATATACAGAATCAAGACCAGTACCAACTAATGACCACCAGTTTCCTCTCATCCTAGTCATGTCATCATAAATAGTTGAGTTTTCATTATAGTAGTTTTCCATATTTGCATATGGAGAATATCCTAAGTTATTAAATTCAGGATGTTCGTAATACCTCATAAATTGAGTTTGCCTCATGCCTGAAAATGCAGGGGCAACCTTTTTCTCTGACACAGGTGTGTCATCTAAAGTTAATAACCTCTTCGTCATTGAAAAGGTATTCTCATTACTATCAGGTCTATTTTGTTTTATTGGATTATATGTATCAGTAGCAGTACCAGGATCAGCTATACCCAAACTAGCCATAGCTCCAATACCATATTTATCTATATCAGACTTCACTAAATTAACTCCAGATATATCATCAGCAGCTAAATCACCACTCATAGCATAATCATTAAACTTTTCCTCTGGGGTTTCAAACAACTCTTCAATAGGCTCAAAGCGGAACTGCCCGTCAGGTATTACACTTGGGGCAGGTCTTAAAGATGCTTGGTTGAGTTCTTGTAATGGTGTTTTTGATTCGTTTTCCATTTACTTATGATTTATTTTTTACCGTAAATAGCCTGATCTTTTTCTCTTAAGGCCTGGTTATTTCTTCTAATTTCTTGATACTGAGCTTGCAGATTTATCATCTGTTGATCAATTCCCATTAAGCCATTTCTAAAATCCATTTGAATTGTGCCTACATCAGTTGTATATTCACTATAATTTTCAGCATTTGGATCATAAGGATTATAATAATTAACTGAATAATCAAGCATGTAATTTCCAGTCCCATTTTTAATAACTCTATAGTCAGCTGTATTAGTTATACCATTATCATTAGGTACTGAATAATCATGATAGTTGCTATTATCACCACCAAGAATATCTATTTCTGTTGAAGAATAATAATCATTCTTTTTTGCTTTAACATTTAAATCTTCTTGCTGATCAAAAACTAAAAATATACCACTATCATTATTATTTTCACCTACACCTTTTAATTTTTTTAAATCATCTTTAGATAATGCACCATACTCTGCATCTTTTGGTCCTTTAACTTTTGATGCAAGCCACTCTTGACTAAACTTAAGTTCATAACCCGCATGAGTTTTATCTCCTACATTTGCTTTATCATAGACCGGCATATATGCTAAAACACCAATAGGTGCTATTGCATCTGTGTTAGATCTTTTAGGATTATTAATCCAAGTATTTAAATCTTCTAACCATAAATTATAAACCTTTGATGCTAAAGCATTTTTGCTTAACAACTCTGAATCTTTATTTAACCTTCCAACTCCTAATCCATAAGGTGTGTTGTTAGCTTGTAAAGATTTAACTTGATTAATCATATTAGCCATTTCCTGTTCATTGTCAGGATTGTTTACTAAAGGATTAATAGAATAGTTGTACGTAGGATTACTGACTACATCTGTAAAGCTCCCGTTGATTCCATATCTAGCAGAATTAAAATCTCCTGAATTAACATTAGCATCTTGTTGACCAGTAAGTCTTTTGTTTAATCCTTTTGCAAGTGCGTCATAAACCATTCCTGCTTCATCATTAACTGCTTTTTCATCAATAATCATTTTCTTAGAACCGTCTGGATTTTTTAAGTATACTGTGTGTCCAGTGTATTCATCATATGTTGTCTCTGTAGCTTGAATCTTATAATCTTTATTATTAGTTCCAACATCTACTTTCCAATTTAAATCAACATTGTTAATTGTACCTTCCTCAATACCTTTCTTAACCAAAGCAATATACTCAGTTTTATTTAAAGGTATACCGTCTTGAAAAATATTTGGGAAATTACCATTGTCCATTAAGTTTCTAACATGCTTATCTTCTTTTTTTACACTAGCAGTTGTAACCTTATTAGCTTCCTCAAATTTATTATATGCTGTTTGTACAAATTGCTCTACACCTTTTACTTGAGTGTTAGTACCATTTATACCATTCATCTTTTCATAGAGCTGATCATAAGAAGTTCTTTGGTCTCTTGATAATACCATATTTGGATTATCTAATGCTTGTTGTCTTGTGTTAGTAAACTCAGTATTCTTATCAGAATATATTTTAGCTATTAAATCTCTATTTTTATAACCTGTAGAAACACCTTCCTCATTTGTAGATTGTTCTAATAGTTTTGTTTTTATCTGTTCTATTGACCCTCTAAATTCTTTTAACTCACCATTCTCTCCAGTTACTTGAATACCATACGTTTGATCTTGGCTTGAGTTGTCACCTCTAGGATTCATTAATGACATCATATTAACAATATCATTAACCTGAGTTGCCGCTAGTTTACCATCTGCTTCAGTAAACTGATCCCTGGTTCTCTGAATCATATTAGGATTTTGAGTAATCTTATTTTTTTTATTAGTTGCTAAATCAATTGTATTTCCATCCCCAAGGGTAGTATAACCAGTTGACACAGCATCCCCAAGCGGGCTGTTTGATCTAGATCCTTCTAATTCAGTTTTTAATATTTCAAGATCAATTCTATTCTTTTGTTTAACACCTTCTAGATTAAGAGCATTTTTTGCATTAGCTCTAATCTTGGCCATGTCCATTTTAAATTGTTTGTCTTTAAGAGCATACTTGTTCTCACGCATTTCATACTCATAATCTCTAGCGCTCCATGCTTGTGCAGACTCTCTCATATCATCCATGATATTATTCTGCATTAGCATGCTGTATGCTTTATTCAAAGTATTACCAAGCGTCTTACTAGGTAATGCTGCTTCTTCTCTAATTCTTTTTTTAGCTTCTAAAGCTGCTTTAAATTGTTCAGTTCTAGAAAGTTGTTCTGTATTAGCTTGATCAAGTTGTGACCCTTCTATAATACCATTGGCACCTTTATAATTTGCCCATGAGACATTTGCTTTTTCTGCTTTAGATAAAGCTTGCATGTCTTGATTCATTCTTAATTCATTAATTTTATCAACCCTTCTTATTGTTTCAGAAGCCCAAAGTTCTTGTCCTTGTTCTAAGTTTGCAGCTCTACCTTCTTTCACAGCTTGCGTTGCCCAATCCATACCTTTAACATATGCTTCTGTTTGATATGCGGCTTGTACTCTTGGAGCTTCCATAAGTCTATTTCTGATCTGCTGTAATGCAGCACCAGTTACTTGAGCACCATTTTGTTCTGTAATAATCCAATCAGAATTTGCAATCTCTCTTTGATTAGTTTCTGATACAGGTTTATTAGGATTAAACTTTGGATTAGCTTTTTTGGCAAACCTATCTCTCTTCATCTTTAAAGGGGGATCCATGTTTTCCAACATCTGTTGGCTCATCTCAAACAAATTTGCATCCGGTACATATTTAGGTAAACCCATTTGTAATGCTTTATCAGGATCTGCATTTATAAACTCATCCATTTGATATTGCATTGCTCTCTCACCAGTCTTCCAGTATTTTGCTTGGACAGATCTATCTGGTGAATTAAGCAATAGATTTGCTGTCTTCATTTCTTCTCTATACCTAGATGTATATACAACATCTTTTACAGTCATGTCATCTTCATAAAATGGTGCAAAAACATCCTTAGCTGCATTAACATTTTGAGCTAATGATAAATCCATGCCAGATATTTTTTCTATCTGTGGTGCTATTTGTTCTGCGTACTGATCTCTTCTTTCTTTAGTATCATTTCTAGACAAATCAGCATAGACTACCTTGTTATATAAGTCATTGGTAGCCTTAAAATTAGTATCATACTTATCTTGTCTTGTCTCCAAAACTGCAGACAAGAATTTATAATCCGGTGTGAACGGCTTAATATCCGGTAAATATGTATCTGCTCCTTTTATGTATGTTGCCATAATGTAAAATTAATATAATTATATAAGTTTACAAAGTGTTTTGTATAAACCCTTTAGGTTTACATACCTATCTTACCTGTGTAAAACGGCACTGCCCACTTTGATAAACTGGTTTTGTCTTTTTTCTTTTCACTACCCATTTTTGATTGTGCAATTGGTTGTTGATAGCCAGGTGGCAAACCATTATTTTGCAAATCATATTGTCCTCTAGTTTGGTTGGGTCTACTTGTTTTTGTTGTTCCACTACCAGGATACAAAAATTCTAAATATTCTTTTGTTACAGGTCTTTGTACACCATTACTATCTTCTCCAATCAACTCTTGAGCTCTTTGAAATTGTTGTGCTCTTTGATATGCTATATCAGTATCTCCATCTTTATACAATTTTCTACCATCTTCAGTAAATTCAATCATACCAAATTGATTTGGATTGACATTCATATTAGGATTAATTGTATTTAAGTTAAATGTATTAGCTAAATTAGTTAATCCGGCATTAAATAATTCATTGTACTTACCTGTTCTCCAGTTAGTAAAGTTATCTTTTTGTTGAAGTGCTGTTACTGTGTCATCATACAATTGCTTATTAGTAGCATTGTTAGCCATATCAACTTTCATGTTTAACTGAGGTTGCATTGTAGCAACTTGATTCATTGTTCTAACATTATTGCTATTTACTTGATTAATTGCTTTAGCATTAGCATCTAATGTTTTTCCAAATACATCACTTCTTGAAATAGCTTGTGGTCCATATGCACCTAATGCACCTGCCATAGTATTTAATGCTGATGTATTAGCATTTACTCTTCCTGTATAATCATCAAGTACATAATCAATTCTTTGATCCTCTAGTTCAGGAGCATATGGTAAACGTAAAGTATCCTTTATGGCCCCTACAGTATTAAGATTATTAATGTCTTGAGCCCACCATTGTGCTGGGTAACCATCATACTCTTTTACCCCAGGTGTTTCTGTTGTTGGTGTTTCTTCTGGTAATGACATCTCTCTTATATCTTCCGGAGTATAGTCAATATCAAAACCTGGAGCATTGGCAGTATAACCACCTCTCATTCCATCAAACTTTCTTTTTGTCCATTTCGCATCTATTTTACCATCACCATCTGCATCATAGGTTTCTGGACTATCAGCAAAAGCTTGCTTCAAAGATTCATCATTAAAGAAATATGGTATATATGGAAGACCTTTCTTTTTAAAGTAATCTCTTCTTTTCTCCTCATATTTATTTTGGAAATCTCTCCAGTTTTTATCATAACCTGCTTTATCAGCTCTTGGATAATTGTACTTCCAATCAGGTCCTAATTCATCAACAATAGATTGATTTCTATACATGAAATCTTCTTCTGCTTCTTCACTAGAAAATAATGATGAACCATAGCCAAATTCATCAGCTCCAAGCTGTTTATCAGGTAGTTGTGCTCCATCATACATACCAGGTATAAAAGATGCTATTCCAGATGCGTCTGTTATCTTTTGTTGTTCCTGTACCTCATCTGTATATACATCTGTCCTATTACCAGTACCTACTATATCACCTTCAGAAATGTCTCCTCTAGTTCCACTTCGTCTTGTATCTTTTCTTTCATCTGACGCAGGTTTAATAAACCTAAGTATACTTTTACCATTCTTGTCTTTTACTACAACAGGACTATAACCATCTTTAATATTTTGATCATACTCTATAGCATCCGCAGTACCTGCCTTAAATGGATTTTTATTATCCTCAACTTTATCAGTTTCTTTCTCAGTTACTGGAATGGTTGAATTAGATACATCTTCTTGTATAGGACCTACAAATGGTTTTTCTTCTTGAGTTTCTGTACCATCTTGTGCTTTGTTTAAAAAGTCACCAAGCTCACTACCAAACATTGCATTACCTAACATAGCATTATTTTCCATAGCTAAGCCTGGTTCACCTGCTGGAGGCATAAATGCATCCATTGGTGCAGGCATACCTTGTTGTTGCATACCTTGTTGTTCCATACCCTGTTGCTGTTCTTGTTGAGCCATTATTTGCTGCATCATCATTAACTGTTGCTGTTGCTCTAGTGGCAAAGCTTGTAATGCTTTTGCTTCTGCTTCTTTTCTAGATATTTCTTCTATCTTAGCTGTAAACTCTATTGGGTCCTCTCCTATAGAAACTAAATATGGATGAGATGCTAATGGTACACCATCAGAAAATTCTTTCTTTGCCTCTTGCATAAATGCTAATCTAGAAAGATCATTCATATTTTTCTTTAACATTAATTCTGCACTAGTGGCAGATATATCATCAGAATACTGTGAGTTTAATTCCCCATAGTAATCTTGCAAACCAAACTTCTTAGAAACTTTAGCTGGCGTTTTTCTACTTCCACCCATACCAAATTCTGACATTTCATCTTTTGATAATTTTAATTTACGTGTGTCAGAAAAAACAAAAGATTGCTCAGGTAAAAACATTGGTACACCACCGCTACCATGTCTTGGTCCTACAATGTCATATAAACCAAAAGTACCATCATCATTTAAATCAGTTAATACTGTTTCTCCACCTTCTGCTTCTAAATTAGCATCTTCTCTAGGTACACTTGATAAACTATATCTAACAGATTCGTCTCTTGAATTGTTAAAATTAGTATCACCATAATATGCCTGTGGAGTTGTAACTAAGCCATAATCAGCTTGATCACCCGTTGTCATACCACCTTCTTGCATGGACTTTGTATCTTCAACAACTTCTCCGTTGCGGATACTAAAACCTTTAGGTAATTTATTTATTTTAATTTTTGCCATAATTATAATTTTTCTATATCAGCTCCGGCTGCAATTAATTTTGCCAACATTCTTGAATCTACGTTTACTGTTTCCCCACCTTGTTTTAAACCTTTAGTTTTCATTGCTAGTTTTATAGCTTGTTGGGTTGCCCAACTAGCATCATTATAAAAATCTTGGTTTTTCACATAATCTCTAACAGTGTATTTATCTATACCTGACTCATTCATTACATTTTTAATGTCCTTTTTACTTACAGATGTAAAGAAATCAAGACCATCACTTAAGCTACTAATGTTTTGAGCTTTTGAATATACATCCATAATATCAGTTGCTGTATCTGGTTGTACATTTAAAAGCTGCTTGCCCATACTTGTAGACATAAAATCATATGGTAAACCTTTTAGAATTCTAGCTGTATCAATAGCTGCTGTGCCCCCTGTACCTCCTCCAACCTGTAAGGATTTTAATATTTTTTGTTGTACTGCTGCGGGTAATGCTTTAAATCCTGCATTATTTACACCTCCACCTTCTTTAGCTGTATCCATGTATAGTCCAGTAGTTCTATCACCTTCACTACCAAAACCACCTGGATTTACTAACTCACCTTTACCACGTTTAAAATTCATATCTGTCATAACACCATATGTATTATCAGCTATGGTATCTACAGTTTTTAAATCATACTCAGCTTGTCTTGCTCTTTTAGCATCACCTATATCATTTGCTATTCTAGTACCTTGATAAATACCATTAGATATATCAGCAAAAAGCCCAGCACCTGCTGTGTTAAACATGTTTTCTGCTGCAGCCAAAGGATTTCTATTTCTTTTTACTGTGGGTTTATTTATCCTACTTCTTAATTCATCTGCAGATGGACTTCCTGCTGTACCTGGAAATCCTTCACCAGTGCCATCACCCATATCAATATCTATTCCCATATCAGGAATACCATCACCATCCTTATCCCATTCTGTTGGACTAGTAATACCAGCAGGTTCAGGTAAAGGAAATGTGCTAGCTTCTGGTCTTTGCTCTTCATTACCTATGCTTTCAATATAAGCTTTATACTCCTGTGGAGCGTTAGCACCACCTCTTCTAACAGAGTCTTGCACCACCCAATCTTGGAAAGTTGGTGTTTCAGTAGCATCTTCTGTAGGTTCTTCCATTGGGTTTGCAAAAGGTGCACCACTATCTGGAACACTAAATTGTGCCTTTGGTAAAAAAGGAGAACCTCCATATTTAATATTAGTAGTACCTTCTTCTGTAACTTCTTCAGTCTCTTCAACTTCTACATCAGGTGCACCATCTGGAAAGAATTTAAGTTTAAGTTGATCATATAATTCTTGACCTTTCTTAGACATGTTCTTAGTAGACATCTTAAGAAATTTTAATATTTGAGGATCTTTTAGATCTATATTTTCTGAAGAAATTTCACTTGCAATTTTTTCTGATTCCTCTACCAGATTACCTAGTATATCTTTTTCAGGATTTTCATATTTAAATTGCGTAACATAATCTTGAAATGCTTGTTGATTTTCTGGAGATAAATCTGCTTCAATATCATAAGTTGAATTGCTAAGCTTTCTTAATTTATCTTCCGTTCTGTGTTTACCAAATTTTGAAATTGATCCTTCTTTCCCAAACAAGTCATTACCAACGCTAGCTGTAGTATTTATAATATCTGCAACATTAACATGCATATCTCCAAACATTGCTGGATTAAAATACATTGGGTTTGGTGCTACATAACCATTATCCTTTTGATCTATTAATTTATTTTGTTTACCGTTCTCTGTTAATTTTAAAAAATCATTAAGTTGATTAGCCATAGGATTATTACCAAACTTCTTTTCTAATTCAGCTTGTACTTTTGGATCTGGATTAAAACCAATTGGAACATTACCACCTGTATACATTTTTGGTGCATATGCACCCGGTGTTCTATCTGACATAGGTGTATCATACATACCTTCTCCACCAGTTTGAGCCTTTGGAGCTTCATGATTATAACCAGCTTTCTTTAGTCTAAGGTGGGTAGCCATATCTTTAGCTCTTATCTTTCTTTCACCTTTGTACATAAAATGTGGTTTAAATTCACCACCCTCTTTTTGTTCATTTAACAACGCCCTTTTAGCATTAGCCTGCGCTTGTGCTTTTGCAATTGCAGCTTGTTGTTCAAGTAGTTTTATTTGAGTTTCAATATCTTGCAATTGTGATCTAACATCTTGATTGTCATATGGATTATCGGTTAAAATTGTCATTCCATCTCTTTCAGTAATAATATTTCTACCATCATCTGACAACTTTTGAATTTCAACTGCACCACCTGGTTGTTTTTTAAATCCAGCTGCGTTCTTTGCAAAATTAGCCATCTTTACTACAGATGGAGGGTATCTCTTAGAATTTGCCATAACCTTATTAGCAGCCTCCTTAACGCTCATACCACGTGATTTAGCCCATGCTGTAAACTTACCTTTGTTTTCTGGTTTAATTTCTATACCAGATTTAGCCATATCAATAGGATCAATATTCATATTCATAGCTGGAGCTTCTTCTTGCATATCTTCTGCTCTAGCTAACTGTTGTGGATTATTTGTTATCTCTTGTGGACTTGGTGATTGAGGTCTTTGTGATTCTGCAATTTGTTTAAATAATTGCACTACCATTTCTTGCTCATACCCCATAGTCATAAGAGCTTGGCCTATAAGGTTTTGATCAACCTGCTGTTCCATTAAACCCATTACTATTTCTTGTGGTTCTTTACCTTGCCCCATAGATTGAGAAAATACCTCAGTTATTTGCATAACTTGAGGATCAACTTGAGGCTGTTGTTGCATGCCCGGTTGTTGAGGTATCATAGCACCACCTTGTTGTTTTACACTTTTTTTGTTTAAATCCACGTTGATAATATTATATTATTAATATACAAATAATTAAGGAGATTCACTAATCTTTAGGGTTTAAGAATCTTTTATAAGTTGACTCATAATGTAATTAGGAACACTCATACCTGTTTGTTTTGCTTCTTGATAATGCTTTCTGTTTAATTTGTCATATAATTCCATAGCACCCTTTTCTCTACTGGTACCATCATATTTCCCAGACATATAATTATTATATACGCCATACTCTCCTCCTTGTGCCATTGTTGATGGTTGAAATTCATTGCCAGCTGCTTCAACAGAGGCAAATGTTTCTGGAAATACATCTGCTCTATATTGATTTACTTTTTTAATATAGGAATCAGATGGTCTTACAGATCCAGGCAAAAATTCTGGTATCATTTGACCTACTTTAAAAGCAGCATCAGCTACAAGAGGTACATGTTTATAATTAGTTGAAGTAATGTCCAGTAAAGTAGCATCATATAGTTCTCTTAAAGCTTGCACCTCTTCTTGTGCACTTCTATCATCATCTACACGTCCAGTTTTTAATAATCTACTGGCTCCTTGGTTGTATGATAATATAGTCATATTTCTTATATCCGTTTCTGTTAAACCTAATTGAGGATATGTCTTAGCATAATCTTTAAAGAGTTCATAATTTTTTGTGATCATATATGTAACTGCATCAATACCTTTACTGTCTTCTGCTAAATCATCTACAGACTTTATGTCAAAATATTCTTTTGCAAAACTATCTAATGAATTAAATTTAGTTTTACCAATACCCAATGAAACATCTTCATCTTTTTTACCCTTAGCATCATACACCAAGTTTCTAAATTTACCATAATCTTCTACAGTTCTTGGAACAGATTTCCCAACTCCTGTCTCAACTCCAGTTATACCAATTACAGTTGACTCTAACCATTTACTATCTACAGAAGAATTTAATATTTTTGGTATTTTATTAGCATTAAATTGTACTCTTTTAAATATATTTTCAAGTTGCTCAAGTCTTTCTCCCTCATATACAACTTTATCATCAACATCAGTTCCAGAATATCTAAAAGCTAAATTTTGAATTCCACTTGAGTCAAATTGCATTTCTTCAATACCATCTACATTATATTGAGATTTGATATCTAAGTTTTCATTAGGCCTTCTAATCCATGCTGTTACCAATTCATTATAAGGTTGTTGTCTAACATTACCATTTACATTATGAGTTATAATAGGTACACCATCAACTATATCTGACACAAAACCACTATGAGTATTATGTGTTTTTGAACTTAATGTTTCATTATGATGAGATGAACCATCCCAGTACAAACCTACAATATCTCCAATTTGATAATCACCCTCTGTTGTTTGTTTTTTTCTTTTTACTTCTTTTGTAATTCTTTTTAAATCTTCTACTGAACTAACATTATCAAATGCTTTATCATCATATATATTAAATATACTATCACTGTTTTTAGACTCAGTCATATTTTCAAATATGTCCCAAGCATCTTTAAACTTAACACCCAGTGCATCTGTTAAAACTTGGTTTCCTTCTAATATCTGACACATACCTGCCGCACATCTAGGCTCTTCTAATGTACTTGGTATATAATCAAAAACAAGAGCTTGAGGATCATCTTTAGCATTCTCTGTATTAAATGCATCCAATGCATCTTTAGTTTGATTACCAAATTTGCCATCAATACTAGTTGACTGTCTACCAATTAATGTAGGAGCTAAAAATCCTTTATCAACAAGAATTTTCTGAATACCCATTACTTCTTGTTTATTATCTAAATTAAATTTATTATAATATCTTGATATTGATGATGGATTTAGATTTGTATCATCTACCATAGCTCTATGAGCTGCTAATGTTTTTGTTCCATAATCACCATCAACACCTGTTGGTCCAATATTATAACCTTTACCTAATAAAACATTTTGTAGATCTTTTACTTCTGCATCAGATGCATCTGTCATATCTTTCCATCCTGATGCATATTCATTTGATTTCCTAATAAACTCTGCAATTAATGCAGGACTATCATATGATGATTCTTCTAAATCATTTTCTTGACTGATATCACCTATAATTTGGTCATAATCAAGCATTGCTCTGCTATCGCCAATATTAATTGGTGGTACAAACCGTCCAGCAACAGCAGTATTATCTTGAGCTACTGTTCTATTATTTATATTTAATAAATCTAATTCTGACTCAGCATCAATTAAAAATTGTTGCAATGGACTTTGAGGTTGAAATGCTAAATTAGGTAAGTCTCTAAAAATAGGTGAAGCAACTCTTGTGTTGTCTTGAACAACTTCTCTCATTTCCATTTCACCAGCATATTGTTTATAATACCCCCTTGTTATATTTAAATATTCTTCAGGTGTTTTATTTGATTGCTTAACAGACTCTCCATATAACTTAGGATATACTTCTTGTAAAGTTTTACCATCTCTAATTACATTTCCTAAATACTCTCTTGTACCTTGTCTACCTAAAAAATTAGATAAAGATATAATGTCCTCATAAGAAAAATCAAAGTTTTCAATCTGAGGTTTATACTCATTCATCAAATCATATGCATCCTTTAATAAAGGTGTAGTCTTATTTGATTTAAAACCTTCATTAAGTCTAATATCAAACATCCTATTCTGTGCTTCAAGATCAGCTATAAACTCATCTCTTGTGCCATCATATAATTTACCCTCTTGTAATTCTGAAAAACGTTGACCATACAATCCAGAAGCAGTTGAGTCAGGATTTTTCATAAGTTTACCATTTAAACTTTCTACCTGAGCAATTGCTCTTTTTAATTTTTCTTGATCAATATAGTTAATTGTATCTTGCCATGTTTTAGGTTGTGTGGGCTGTCCACCATCTTGTTCTTTATTATAATCTTTTCCTAATTTAGGTTTTACTACTGTTGCATTATTACCTACTCCTGGAAGCCCTATTCTCCCTTCTTTAGTAACTCTAGACCACATAGCATCTTCTATTGAACTTCCACTTGGGTTTACTCCCCACCAAGAACCTGCAGGTCTATATTGAAGATTCCTTCCTTGTAGAGCTTCTTGAAATGGTTGTAGTTCTTGCTCTTCTAATGCACAAGTACCCAAATAACAATTCTCTGCTTTAGAACCTCCTAAAATAGTTGCTATTTCTTCATTTGGTATACCACCCAACCTATCTCCACTATGACCAAAAAAATACATTGAATCATTAGGATTTAACTCAGCAACTTTATCTCTCACTAAATCAGGGTTATCATATATAGGAACTATATCAACATTAGAATTTGGATGTAGTCTTGCATAAACTTTTTTAAGATTCTCTGCTTCTTTGTAAAACGTAGAATCCATTGATGTAGTCCTTGGATTCAACTCATTATTATTAAAACTTTCCTGTCCATCGTCTACCATGTTACTATAAAGGTCAATCTGTTCTTGATACTTCTGATCAATTTTCTTTTCTTCACCTTGAATAACTTTATAAGTTTGCATTCGTTGTGCATGTATTTTATCAGAAGGTTTACCATCTATGTCTAATTGACGTTCTTGATTATATAAATCCTTATATAAACCATTTAAAAACTTTAAATATTTATTATCAAGTTTTTCCTTTGACATATCACCATAAAGACCTTGAAGCTTATTTTCACCAAAATTAAAGTCTTTTCTAAATTGTAATAATTCAGCAGGTAAGTTTTTATTTGAAGTATCATAAAGATCATATGTATATTTATCTCTCCAAGGTGATTCTACAAATACTACAGCATTACCTGTTTCTCCTCTACTTTGATAACTAAGTAATTTACTGCCACCGTCTTGTTTCTTTTGAATATATTTTCCTGTCTCACTATCTTTTTCCACATATATTCTATCATATATTTCAAAAGGTTTAGTTAAACCTAATACCTCACCAAAGTTTATACTACCACCTAAACCTCCAGCTTGGTCAAACTTATCATAATAAGATATATATGTACCATTATCATCTTCTCCTAATCCTGTAAAATAATTACCAATAGCATTTAATTGATGATCATCAATATCATCTACTTCTTTATAACCTGTAACTTTATAATTATTTGCATCTAATTGTATTTCATTATCATCTGCACTCATTATTAAATCAGGTCTGGTTTTATTAGTATAAAAATTT
>Ga0233413_10000179_pt1 | contig 33851 bp, 29 predicted proteins | sample Na_anoxic_6_MG_FD_189019 | JGI IMG/M metagenome (GOLD analysis project Ga0233413, IMG submission 189019) | Seawater microbial communities from Saanich Inlet, British Columbia, Canada - Na_anoxic_6_MG | ecosystem: Environmental > Aquatic > Marine > Inlet | place: Canada: British Columbia...
CGAGCAAGCGCTCTAACCAGCTGAGCTAATCCCCCGTGATGAGTATTATAACAAAAGGCGGGGCAGTTGACAATCATAAAATCAAATAGTTATGGCATAAAACAGTACTGCTGCTGTGGTATAATTTTAGTGAGAATCTTAGTGCCGTTACACATATGAAAACGAGCTGTAATTACTAGGCTTCGATGTAGGAATATACATGTGGAAAGACTGGGATACGAAAATTATAAACAGTAATTTCGAACTTATATCAGAGTTTGGAATCGGTATATCAGCGTATTTTCCTGTGGCTTGAATATTATCTGAAGAATTCATAATAGATGAAATCTTTGAAAAAGCGGTGGCATTATGGATGAAAAACGTATAAAAGAATTAAGGGAACTCATAAATTATCATAACTATAAGTACAATGTGCTGGATGATCCGGAAATACAGGACAGGGAATACGATATGCTGTTAAAAGAACTCGAACAGCTTGAGGAGATGCATCCCGGATTGATAACGCCGGATTCCCCTACACAGAGGGTAGGCGGCGAACCTATAAAAGGGTTTAAAAAAGTTAGCCATGAAGTACCTATGCAGAGCCTTCAGGATGTATTCTCTATAGATGAGCTTAGGAAATTCGATGAGCGGATTGAAAAGTCCCTGGATGAGTATGAGTATGTTGTTGAACAGAAAATCGACGGACTCTCTGTTTCTCTGGAATATGAGAATGGTGTTTTGACCCGTGGTTCAACCAGGGGTGACGGTCTGGTAGGGGAAGATATTACAGCAAACCTCAGGACGGTAAAAAGCATACCTCTAAGGCTCAGGGAAGATGTGGAGTTTCTTGAAGTGCGTGGTGAAGTTTATCTGCCTGTAGGAGATTTTCTTGAATTGAACGAAAAACAGGAAGTGCTGGGAGATAAAATATTCGCAAATCCAAGGAATGCCGCAGCAGGTTCGCTGAGGCAGTTAGATCCGAGGGTTGCAGCTGAACGCAATCTTTCAATATTTGTGTTTAATGTTCAGCAGGTAAGGGGCAGGGAGTTTTCTACCCATTCGGAAAGTCTGGAATTTCTAAAAGCAGTTGGATTTAAAGTCAGCCCCGGATACTACATTTGCAATAAAATCGATGAAGTAATAAAAGCCGTTGATGAGATTGGTAATCTCAGGGGTAATGATTCCTATGAAATTGACGGTGCTGTAATAAAAGTCAACGACTTGACCCAGAGGGAAGAACTTGGCTCTACATCAAAGAATCCGCGCTGGGCGGTAGCATATAAGTATCCGGCGGAACAAAAAGAGACAATACTTAAAAATATTTTTGTACAGATCGGCCGCACCGGGGTATTAACACCTAATGCAGAGTTGGAGCCTGTGAGAGTGTCGGGAAGCAATGTTTCAAGGGCGACACTGCACAATATTGATTTCATAACTTCAAAAGATATCAGGATCGGCGACCACGTAATTATCCAAAAAGCAGGGGACATCATACCTGAAGTCGTAGAGGTTATTAAAGAAAAACGCGACGGTAGTGAGAAAGAATTTGTTATGCCCAATTCCTGCCCTGCCTGCGGTTCTCCGGTGGGGCGTGAAGAGAACATGGCGGCTTACCGGTGTACTGGTATTGAGTGTCCGGCGCAGCAGTTTAGGAGCATAGTGCATTTTTGTTCAAAACCTGCTATGAATATTGATGGTCTGGGACCATCGCTTATCGACTTATTTATTAAAAAAGAGCTTATTTCAACAATAGGAGATATCTTTTATCTGCATGAAAAGAGAGATTCCATGGTAATTCTCGAAGGCCTGGGAGAGAAAAGTGTTGATAAACTGATAGAATCGATTGATTTATCAAAAAGCAACGGTCTTGCGCGACTATTAGTGGGATTCGGTATTAGGCATGTGGGGAGTAGGGCAGGCAAGCTTCTTGCAAAGAGTTTTTCTGACATTGATGCCCTTGGAAAAGCGTCGCATGAAGAGTTGATTGTAATAGATGAGGTCGGTGATATTATGGCAAATAGTATAATAAGCTTTTTTACCAATCCCCAGACGACTCATTTGCTGGGACGTCTCAAGGAAGCCGGGGTTGATATGGCATCTTCAGACTACGGAGTTAAAAAATCGGGTGTTTTGCTTGAAAAAACAGTTGTATTGACAGGTGCGCTGCCAACGTTGAAGCGGGATGAAGCTAAAAAACTAATAGAAGACAATGGGGGCAAGGCATCATCATCTGTTTCCAAGAAGACGGACTATGTCCTGGCGGGCAGCGAGGCAGGCAGCAAGCTGACCAAGGCGCAGACCCTGGGTGTAACAATAATTGATGAAGAAGAATTCTTGAAAATTATAGGGGGATAAAATGCCGGATTTCATAGGTAAAAGAAAAATAATGGAAAAACCAGAGGAACGCACCGGCGTCTACAGTTTCATATTCGAAACAGATGACGTCGGAACTTTAATGATGTTCTATTCATACATTGCGAGATCGGATACAACAGAAATATCATATGTTAAATTTTCTAAGGATGAGGGCAGGACCTGGAGTGAACCAAAAACAATTGTAACCGGAAGAAAAACCGATACAGGAACCGAAAGATATTATTTCAGGAATTCCATTGTTCACAAAGGTAAACTTTATTCAATGAAGATAAAGGGAGTGCTGCCGACGGATGACCCGATTGAGGGTCTGAAGCACTGGAGTACTTGGTATTCTGTATCAGCTGACGGAGGCAGAACTAACATGATAGAAGAACAGGTAATCATGGATGGTGCTGACTATGATAAAAATCATCCAGTTGATGGTGTCTGGACCGGCAAGAACAGCCTGATGATGGGCGACAGAACAGAACTTCTCATTGTTACAAAATACCAAAAAGATAAATCCGGGAACGGGCATATACTTCTGCCTGTACAGATAACCCCGGTAGGCGAAGACGGCAGTTATTACAATCCGGGCGGCGGCTATACCTATCACTATTCTGCTGTGATACATGGGGAATTCCTTGATAACGACCATATCCGATGGTTTTATATGACAGATCCAGTTGAAAATAATCCTGAGCAATCAACAAGGGGAGCTATAGAACCCACTATTATTGAATTTAAGGACGGCAGGATACTCATGGTCATGCGCGGGAGCAATGGGGGGACGAAGGACTCTGAATGCAAGATTCCCAGTTACAGATGGTACAGCATCTCAGATGATGGTGCCAGGACTTTCAGCAAACCGAGACCTTGGACTTATACGGATGGCATGCGATTTTACTCTCCGTCATCCTGTTCCCAGTTACTGGAGCATTCAAATGGGAAATACTACTGGCTCGGGAATATCAATAAGCAGAACTCCAGGGCGAATATGCCGAGAAACCCATTGTACATAGCTGAAGTTGATCCCGGTTCGTTATTGCTGAAAAAAGAAGAACTTTGCATTATTGCTGATGTAGAAGAAGGGCAGAGTCAGGAAACAACATTCTCAAACTTTTATGCACGGGAAGAAAAAGCTACAGGGGATGTACTGGTTTATATGACAGCCTTTCATGTTGATCCGGACAATGTTTTCGGTTCGGATGCATATGAATATAGGGTAAGGATGAACTGAATATGAAACTAATAGATAAGAAACTGTTTACTGAACAACCTGATGAAAGAACTGGTGTCATGAGCATGGCGGCTTACTGTTCTTTGAATGGAGACTTAATAAAATACAGTACATATATCGGAAGATCTGATACTTTCAAAGACTCAACCATACAGTTTTCTACTGACGGTGGCAGAAGCTACTCCAAACCTAAACCGGATATAACCCGATGGGCAGTTTCTGAGGGTATGATGACTAAATATTTTAAACTAACGGCTATTGACAGAAAGTCGAATCGTTTCTATATGTTTTATAATAAAGGTCTTTTGCCAGGTGACAGACCGGAAGACGGACTGAAGAGCTGGCAACTGTATTACCGAATGTCAGAAGACGGCGGCAGGACGTTCAAATTCGAGAAACCAGTTGTAATGACAGGTGATTTTAACGAATTGCATCCTATAACCGGAGTATACATCGGGAAAAATAATTTTATGGTCGGCGACTGGCCATGTGAACCCATTGTCAGGGAAGACGGAACAATCCTGCAAGCAGTTCAATGCACTTATTTTGATGAAAATGGTGAAATTTATAACCCCGGCGGTGGATATACATATCAATACAGTGTAGTGCTGCACGGCAGGTTTTTAGAAAATGGTGAGATAGAGTGGTTTGCTATATCTGATAAGATTGAAGGAGATCCTAAAACATCCACGAGGGGTGCAATTGAACCTGCTGTCATGGAAATGCCAGACGGTAGGATTCTGATGGTCTGCCGCGGCAGCAACGGCGGCATTAAGGACCCTGAGTGTAAAATACCCGGATACCGCTGGTATGCTGTTTCAGAGGACGGAGGACATAAATTTACAGGACCGCAGCCGTGGACATACACCGATGGAGAAAAATTTCATTCTCCTTCATCCTGCTCAATGATAATTAAGCACAGCAACGGAAAATTCTACTGGATTGGTAATATCTGCGAAGAAAATTCGCGGGCCAATATGCCGAGGAATCCATTATGCATTACTGAAATTGATATAAAAACCCTAAAACTAAGAAAAGATACAAAATATGAGTTTATTAAAAAGGAATCCCATCAGTATGAGGATGTAACATTCTCGAATTTCTATGCAAGGGAAGAACGAGGAACTGGCGACATACTGGTTTACTGCTCCGCTTTCTGGCAGTCACTGGATAACACTTATCTTAATTCTAGTTCTTATGAATACAGATTATCTCAGTTAGATTAATTCATTCAAACAGCCGATGGATGATTAAGTGAGTGCCTGTCAGCGGCTGTGTTTTGCTAAAAGTAGTGAAGTTTGTTAAAAATTTGTCATAGTTGGTGTTAAATGGTTTGCTATAGGGTAAAATACCAGCATAAAAACAGGAGGTACTGTTTTGAATAAAAAATCAATAATTGTAATTTCCATAATATTGGCATTAATATTTACATTGACTGCATGTACAGGTGGCACGGCTGATAAGAGCCCGTCGCCCGAGCCAACTATGAACCCTTCACCAACCGATACTCCCAAGGAGTATGCTGGCGAACGGGTTGCTATGACTGCAAATATAGTTGGGCTTAAGGGACCGACATCAATGGGAATGGTTAAGGTTTTTAACGAGCTTGAACCGCTTTCTGACCTTGTTGATATCAAATATGATATCGTGTCTGCTCCTGACCTAATAACTGCCGGCCTTCTTAATGGTGAAGTGACCGTCGCAGCGGTTCCTACGAACCTTGCTGCTGTACTTTTTAATAAGACAGAAGGCAATATAAGGATGCTTGCGGTAAATACACTGGGGGTTTTACATATAGTTGCAGATAAATCTGAAAACATCGAATCACTGGCTGATTTGAAAGGCAAGACGCTGGTAACATCGGGAAAGGGAACTGTCCCTGAATATGTCCTTGATTATCTTCTCGAAGCCAATGGACTTGTGCCCGGCGAAGATGTGCAGATTGAATATAGATCTGAGCACAGTGAGGTTGCCACCCTGGCAATCACCGGTGATGCTAAAATTGTTTTGCTGCCCCAGCCGTTCGTTACAATAGTAACAGGTAAAAATGCAAACACGGAACTGGCTGTAGATCTGACTGTGGAATGGAAAAGTGCCGCACCTGAAGGAAGCGAGTTGGCAATGGGATGTATCATATCAACAGCTGAATTTGCAGAAACTTATCCCAAGGAAGTAGAAGCACTTCTGGCAGCATACAAAGAATCCATAGAGTGGGTGAATAGTAATCCCGAAGATGCAGCTGAACTAATTGTTGATTTCGGCATACTACCTGACACAGATACAGCCGTTAGAGCAATACCGGCAAGTAATATTAAATATTTCTATTCACAAGATTCAAAGGATATGCTGAGCAGTTTCTATGGAATCTTACTTGATTTTGAACCTAAATCCATCGGAGGATCCATACCGGGCGACGATTTCTATTTTGTTCCGTGACAAATTTAATCGCCCCCTCGTCATGAGGGGGTTTTTTGATTCTGACTATAATGGTAAAATGTGCTTATGAAAAAAAGATGGATAAAACTCCTGGCAGTTTTAATATGGCTTGCAATATGGTTTGTTGCAGCCATTATCATAAATGACTCGCTGAAGTTTCCGGGTCCTGTGGAAACGCTTAAAGCCCTGTTTGGGAATATCATATCCGGCGAGGGATTTCTGCAGACTGTCCTAACGTCACTATTCAGGATATTGGCGGGACTCGCGGCCTCATTCTTACTTGGATTGGTCCTGGGGGTAGCGGCAGGTATAAAAAAGGGGTTTGCGGATATCATGGAACCGATAGTGACGGTTATCAAGTCTACCCCGGTCATGTCCTTTATTATTCTAGCCATGATTTGGTTTAAATTTGCAACTGTTCCGATTATTATTTGCTTTTTAATGTGCTTTCCTATTATTTACAGTAATATAAGGGAAGGAATCGCTAATACAGATGACAATCTTCTAGCTATGGCAAAACTGTATAAAGTTCGAAAAAGCAGGGTAATCAGAGGAATTTACCTGGAATCAGCAAAGCCTTATTTTTATTCAGCAGCAAACATATGCCTTGGTTTAGGATTTAAAGTCACAGTTGCTGCGGAAGTACTGGCTAGTCCTGATTATGGCATAGGCTCAAGACTGTATGATGCTAAAATATATCTTGAACCGGTTGAGGTATTCGGTTGGACTTTCATCATACTGGTGTTAAGCTACATCCTCGAGCAGCTGCTGAAACTTGCTTTCAGGAATAAAAGTGAAGGAGCGCCGGCAAATGGCGATTAGTATAAAAAATCTTGATATGGAATATGGTTACCACAGGGTGTTTGATCATTTTTCAATTGATTTCAATGATAATGTTATCAACTGCATACTCGGTGAATCAGGATGCGGGAAAACCACATTGCTCAATATTATTTCCGGGCTGACGGATTATTCAGGCGGGGAAATATCGGGTGTTGACAACAGCACATTTTCATACATTTTCCAAGAACCAAGGTTATTAAACTGGTATAATGTCAGGAGGAACATGGAATATGTCCTTGAGGACAGCGGATTGACGGGATGGAATGAGAGAATAGATAAATACCTTAAAATTACCGGACTTCAGGATTTCGCTGAGTTTTACCCGCAGCAACTAAGCGGGGGAATGAAGCAGAGGTTATCGATTGCAAGGGCGTTTGCTTACCCGGGCGATATACTCCTCATGGATGAGCCTTTTAAGGCTCTTGACATGAAGTTAAAGAAGGAACTGACATCAGAATTCCTAAAATTATGGGAAGAGGACAAGCGGACGGTACTCTTTGTAACTCATGAACTAGAGGAAGCGCTGATGATGGCTGATAATATACATATCCTCGGCGGCAGCCCCATTGGGGAGGTCTATAAGACTGATATTAAGGCGCTGAAAGGACACAGAACCAACGAAGAAGATGAAATTGTATTAAAACGTAAAATACTGTATTCTGTTTTTACGGGAGAAGACGAGGAGGATTAACATGGCAATGGATGGAGTCAAAATTATAGATTTGAAAGACGGGATGATCTGCGACGGAACTTATATACTTAAGGAAGCGGTTATGAAAAAGACCAATGCCGGTAAGTATTACATAGATATCATACTGATGGATGACACTGGAGAAGCCGGTGCTAAGAAATGGGATGCTTCGAATGAAGATATGGCGCGGTTAAAACCCAATAAGCTATATTTGGTAAACACGAGGGTAGGCATATGGCAGACCAAAGTCCAGCTGAATATAAACGGAATCAGGTTGGCACCGCCGGATGTCCAGGCCCGGATTGCTGAATTTATACCTGCTGCACCCTTTACTCCGGAAGAAATGATTGCTATTGTAGAATCTTTCATTGAAAAAATCGATAATAGTGATATGAAGAAGCTTGTAACATCGATATATTCCGATTACAGAGAAAAACTGGTATATTATCCGGCGGCCAAAGCCCTTCATCATGCTATCCGCAGCGGGTACTTATATCATGTTTCAACAATGCTGAAAACGGCTGAAAAACTTTCTGAGGTTTATGAGAATATTGATACAGATTTGCTGTACACAGGCGTTTTGCTTCATGATGTAATGAAGCTTGAGGAGCTGGATTCAACAGAACTCGGGATAGCCGACTATTCTATAAAAGGACAGCTGCTGGGCCATATAGAAATGGGGATTGCCCTAGTTGACAGGAAACAGGTTGAGTTCGAGCTGAATGATGAAATATGCATGCTCATAAAGCACATGATACTAAGTCACCACAACCTGCCTGAATACGGAAGTCCGAAACCCCCGATGTTCCTTGAAGCAGAACTGCTGCACTACATTGATTTGATTGATGCAAGGAATTATGATTTTGAACAGCATTATAAGTCTGTAATGCCGGGTGAAGTAACAGAAAAAATCTGGTCGCTTGACAGAAGAATATACAGGCCGGGTTATTAGAGAATATGAACATAGACAGGCTCAGGGAGTCAAAACAATTTTTGCAAAAGCTGATGGAGGTGGCTGTAACACCTATTTTTGTCGTAGATGAAAATATGACCATACAGAGCTTCAACGACTCATTTTCCACATTATTTAGCAGAACCGAAAATGAAATCATAGGAAAGCTGCCCGGTAATGCCTTCGGATGTGTTTTCGCCAACGATAAAAAACTGTGCGGAGAGACCGATCATTGCGTTAAATGTATTCTTAGGAAGCATATGGAAAAGGCTATTAATGAGAACAGGGAAAGCGGCCGGAAGGTAATTGAAAAAGAGTTTATAATTAATGATAAAATTGTCAAGAAGCAGCTTAGCATGGAAATAAAACCCCTTAATTACGGGGACGAAAAATACTTTGTCGGAATATTTAATGATGTTTCAGATATCGTTGAGCTTGAAGACACCGTCTATATGCAGTATGAAAAAATGAAAAGAGATCTGCTTATTGCCAGAGGACTTCAAACAAGCCTTCTTCCCTCGGACAAAGACGTTGGACCTCTCCATTTATCATATATTTTCAAGCCATGTGAAACCCTCGGGGGAGATTTCCTGGACTTTTACAGGATTGACAGGAACAACACGGCCTTTATTATCGCCGATGTTGCTGGGCATGGCATTACTTCATCAATGTTCACCATGTTCCTTTACTCGATGCTTAACAGGGAAGAAAAAAGTCCTGCTTTACTACTTGAAAGCGCTTTTAAAGAGTTTTCCAAGTTCAATATTGCTACTGAGACATATATTACAATACTTGCAGCGGTAATTAATACAAGGAACAGAACCGTAACATTCGCAAACGCAGGCTTTACAAATCCTCCTGCAGTCGTTTATGGAGACAGCATCGAAAAAGTAGAAGTAAGCGGTATTCCGATTAGCAACTGGGTGAGCGAAGCTACTTATGAAGAGAAGCGACTGCGCTTTCGAAACGGGGACAGGCTGATTTTCTTTTCCGATGGGATAACTGAAATGAGAACCGAAAGTTCCAGTTTCATCGGAGGAGACTACCTATACAGCACTCTTGCGGACCGGGAAATCCCGCCCCAGAAATTGATACAGGGTGTTTTCTCCCATTCTTTTGAAAACAAGAACTATATAATCAAGGATGACATAACAATCGCTATAATTGATTATAAGTGAAGGAAATAACTGACATATACACCTTTATTTATTTAGATACTTAGAAGCCTCACGAACAGAGAGAGGCTTTAATTTATGCTCCAAGAGATAAAGTTTCACATAACCGGGATTATATTTAGAATATTCTCTTAGTATCCAGCCGATGGCCTTTTGCAGGAAAAATTCATCTGAATCCTTAAAATTGAGAATTACCCGGTCCAAAACGGCAGTATTGAGCCTATCTTTCATTTGAAGCTGGCATATCAAGGAGATCCTGTTCGCCCATATGCTTTTATGGTTGGCGGCATAATCAGAAAATTCGTCAAGATAATCTGCATTGTTGTCCATTGCAAACCAATTTTTTATTGCAATATTTATTGCATCAACGCTGTCCCACCACGGGCGTATTACTGTGGCCATACCTGTCATCCCGTACATATGGCCGATGTCCATCTTATTTATTGAAGTCTGCAGCAGATCGATGCCTGCGTAGTAATATTCACGGTATGGGATAGAAGCGAGTTCACTGGCAATGGCCATAATCCGGACAATATCATGTTTTTTGTTTTCAGCAATGAATTGTTTCTGAAGCTGGCTGCGCAGCGGTTTGTTAATACCAAGGAATTCGAAGTGCTCTTTCATGTATTTTTTCATCATGATTGCTGCTTTAGGATTTTTATTATCATTGAATGTTCGCTCTAAGCTGCTGATCTCCATTATAAAGCACCCATTTTTTCCAGGTAATTGATGCTGAAATCCCACAGTTGCTCTCGTTCGGAGGGTTTTAGAACTTTATTATTTGTCATTGATATTTTCATGTCAGAAATATATTTTCCGGTCGTGCGGTATAAATCGGGCGAGGCTGCGGCATAAACAACATTTTCCGCAGCATATGAAGCAGGATCAGCACCCAATGAAATAACTGATTTCGCAATTTTCCAATACCATACGTCTGAAGGCCAGATTCCCGTAGCCGAATGACCCGGATTCACACTGTTAACTGTTACATTGGAATCCCTGAGCTTTTCTGCGAGTTCAAAAGTATAATACATAAGGGCTCTTTTAGACATTGCATATGCTCTGAATCCGCTTAATTTCATTGAGCCACCGAGATCAGGATAAAAAGGGCCTACGCTATAGGCGTCTGAAGAGACATTTACAATCCTTGATTCCCCGGGAAGCTCCAGCATATAAGGAAGCAGAAGGCTGGTCAGGCTGAATACCCCGAAATAGTTGACGGCCATGGTCATTTCTATACCATCAGCGGATTTTTCATGTTTCCGGCAATATGCCCCGGCATTATTAATCAGCACGTCGGGAACTCCAAAACGTTCTATAAGTCTGTCAGTGAATTCTCTGACGGAAGCGAGGGAGGCAAGGTCAAGTTTCATAACCTTTATCGGGTTGCCGGTTTCAGTCTCAATGTCGATTTTAGCTTCATTGGCCTTGTCAAGATTTCTGCAGGCAATTAAAACGTTAGCCCCTTCCCAGGATAGCTTACGGGCGGTTTCTTTGCCTATCCCGCTGTTCCCGCCGGTTATTACAACAAGGGAACCGTCAATATTAAATGCTGCTTTTTTACTTACTCTCGACATGAAACCATCCCATAATGCTTTAAATTTCTAAAATTATTATACACCAATTAAGCGAAATCGTGGTACCCTTTACAGTCACTTAGTATACCCAAGTTGTTATTTAGCCCTTACTAGAGAACCGGGGATTATTTCTTATAATTCATAATATATTGACATCAAATGGCGGTTGGTAGATAATTATTATCGGTCGGGAGGATATTTTGGATTACAGAGCTCTGAATAAACCTGAATATGAAGGCATCAGGACAGTTAGGATTGCTGACAACAATAATAACCTGCCTTTTTTTATTGAAAAAAGAAAAGAACTGACCACAGAAATTCACAGGCATGAGTTCGTTCAGATTATTTATGTGGCAAAGGGAAGCTCGGAACATGTCCTGAATAATAATAAATTCCCAATATATAAAGGTGATATTTTTATCATGCCGCCTTATGTTCCGCATTATTTTGTCTCCGGTGGGGATGCTGAAATATATGAGTATGAGTTTACGCCTGAATTCATAAATGAGAAATTCTCAGCAGATTATAAAGGCAACAGCTTTATGGATTTTGCATATCTGGAACCATTTTTAGTCGCCGAGAATAAAATCAAGCCCAGATTAAATTTAAGCGGGTCCGTCCAAAGGGACGTTGAGAATATTTTCAATAACATATTACTGGAATATGAGCAAAGGGAGAAGGATTTTGAACTAGTGATCAAAGCGCTTACCCTGCAGCTTCTTATTATTGTTTCTCGGCAGTATAATCGCAATGAAGAGACCGATGAAAATAACTATGTATTCATGAAACACAGGGACTCTCTGATAAAAACCATAGATTTTATAAACGAAAATTACAGCGAGAGCATTTCCCTTGACGATGCCGTCAGGGTATCATTACTGTCAAAATCGTATTTTGGTTATCTTTTCAAGCATATGACCCATAAGACATTTACCGAATACCTCAACGGTGTCCGGATATCAAAGGCTATTGAACTTCTTAAAACTCGGCACGACCTTAAAGTTATAGATATATGCTTCATGACGGGGTATAACAATGTAAATCATTTCAACCGCATTTTCAGGGCGGAAACAGGCTGCACTCCGATGCAGATAAGAAAGAATAAAGTTTAAACAGTAAATAAATAAGTTACGCATGTTAAGAATGAGCCCTTCATTTGATATAATATAAATCTAACGGAGGTTCACTATGATTATTGATGCGCACAACCATCCTGACTGGCATGGTCACGATGTTGAAAAATTCATTGAAAATATGGATAAAAATGAGATAGATGTGACATGGCTTTTAACATGGATTGCACCGGAAGACGAATATGCCGGATCCTATGGGGGAGTTCTTACCACTATGCTCGACAATGGACCTGTTCCGTTTGAGCGGGCTCTGTATTACAAAGATAAGTATCCTGATAAATTTGTCCTTGGCTATTGTCCTGACCCAAGAGACCCAAAGGCGATATCCAAACTTAGAGCGGCAGTTAATATTTACGGGGTAAGGCTCTGCGGTGAATTAAAACTCAGGATGATGTATGACAATCCCGATGCCATCAGGTACTTTCAGGCATGCGGAGAAATGGGGCTGCCAGTAACCGTGCATCTTGATTATGAGTTCGACAGACCTGAATATCATCCCTGGTCTAATTTCTGGTACGGCGGCGGAATCGAAGCTTTCGGCAGGGCAGTAGCCCAGTGTCCCAAGACCATTTTCATGGGACATGCACCGGGATTCTGGGCTCATATTTCAGGCGATGACCAGTTTGATAAGATGCCTTATCCGGAAGGACCTGTAGTACCGGGCGGAAGGCTTCAGGAATTGCTTGATTTGTATAACAATCTATACTGTGATATCTCGGCAGGCTCTGGATGCAATGCCTTGGCACGCGACCCTGAACATGCGGTTAAATTCATTAACAAATACCAGGACAGGATAGTATATGCCAGGGATTATTTTGACGACAGGCACAAGGTATTCCTCGACTCAATTGAACTGAGCCAGGATGTCCGCGATAAGATATTTTATAAGAATGCCCTGAAACTCGTTCCCCTGGACTAATATGGAATGATAGAGGAGGGGTGATATTCCACTGGAATGATAGCGGAGGGGTGATATTCCAATTTGGGAATTAATTGCTGATAAGGAGGTCAATGTGAAAAAACTTGGATTCGGAATAATCGGATGCGGGGCCATTTCGCATATGCATGCGGGGGCAATCGTTGAAATTGAGAAAGCTGAATTATTTGCATGCACTGATGTCAATGAAAAAAGCCTTGCAGCTTTTTCAGGACAATACGGCATAACACCGTATGATGATTATAAAAAAATACTTACTGACGACAGGGTGGATGCAGTCTGCATTTGTACTCCCAGCGGTCTTCATAAAAAATTCTGTATTGACGCGGCGAATGCAAAAAAGCATATTGTCGTAGAGAAACCAATGGCATTGACAGTGGCAGATTGTGACGAAATCATTGCAGCCTGTGAAAATAATAATGTTAAACTTGAAGTTATCAGCCAAAACAGATTCAAAGAGGCTTTCCGGTTTGTCAAATCCCTTATAGATGAGGGTAAACTGGGAAGGGTAGTCAGTGCGGATATCTATATGAAATATTACCGCAGCCCTGAATACTATGGAGCCAGCAACTGGAAAGGCACCTGGGCTATGGACGGCGGTGGAGCCCTTATGAACCAGGGAATTCATGGTGTCGATATACTGCTTTTCATCATGGGGGATGTTAAGTCGGTATTCGGATTCGCACGTACTTTGGCAAGGGATATTGAGGTTGAAGACACGGCTTCCGCAGTTGTTGAGTTTAAGAATGGAGCCTTGGGGGTTATTCAGGGAACTACATCGGTTACCCCGGGATATCCCAGGAAAATGGAGATAAACGGGACTAAGGGAAGCGTATCGCTTGTTGAAGGTGATATAACTGTCTGGGATGTGGAAGGTGTTGAGAAACCTGAGATTGAAGAAACTAAGGGTTCTTCCCACAATGACCCTATGGCATTTAAAATTGAAGGCCATGTGCTGCAGATAACCGACCTGATAGAAGCGATTGAAAACAACCGGGATCCTTTCGTAACCCATAAGGAAGGAAGACGGCCTGTTGAGCTGATAACTGCCATTTATGAATCATCGGAGACAGGCAAAAGGATTGACCTTTGAAAAAAATTCTATTAACAGCATTTGAACCATTCGGCGGTTTGGATCTTAATTCGTCAGCGATGGTTCTCGAAAAAACTGAATTCAAGGACCGGCCAGGGATCATCACGAAGATGACACTTCCGGTTCTTTATGCATCTGCGTTTGAATTGCTTAAAAAAAAGATAATTAGGCTGAAACCGGATGTTGTTGTTTGTATGGGCCAGGCAGGAGGGCGGAAGAAAATTTCCATAGAAAGAATAGCAGTCAATATAAATAGCGGAGCTATTCCTGATAATGAAGGAATTATTAAAACGGATGAATTAATTGTCCATGGCGGACCCGAAGCTTATTTTACAACATTGCCATATGAAAGAATGCTTTCACCAAGCGGTGATAGTGCTGCACTCAGTTATTCAGCAGGCACCTATATCTGTAATGATTTATTTTACCGGTTGATGAATTATATAAAAAAAGAAAATTTACATATACAGAGTGGATTTTTACACTTGCCTTTCACAGAACATTTCGGTAAAATGCCCTATATGGATTTAGAGATACAGGTCAGGGTGGTAGAAGCGATGCTGGCTGTAGTGGGGGATTATGATGAAGAATAGTACAAGGAAACTGACATATACTGCAATGTTCACTGCACTTGTCTTTTTGGCGACAAGGTTCCTGGCATTCCCCGGGCCTTTACCCCCCGGCTACATCAACCTGGGTGACAGTGTTATTATAATCTGTGCTGTCTTGATGGGAAGTTCATCAGCAGGTTTTGCAGGCGCGGTTGGATCCGCAATTGCTGATATAACATATCCGGGAGGAATCATTTTTGCACCCTTCACTTTTGTGGTTAAAGGCCTTGTCGGTATTATTGCCGGTATGATAGCAAAGAAAAAATCAACTGTCAGCATTGTCATAGCGGCAATAGCAGGAGGCCTTGTAATGGTGGGAGGATACTTCCTTTCAGAATGGCTGCTTCTTCCATTCCTTGATGAAACTTTCGGAAAGACATTTGCAATTGCTGAACTGCCATTTAACTTCGTGCAAGCAGGAATTAATTCAACCATTGCTATTATACTTTCTGCAATTTTAAGAAAAAAAGCAATCCTCAGCTAAAAAAGTATAGATAGAAAAAACACCGAATCAGCTATGGCAGATTCGGTGTTTTTAAATTTATGTGTTATAAATTCAGATATGCCAGCCTGTTCAATTCTTTCTTAACACTGTAACGTGATCGGTTTGCATAACCATACCGGATGACCTCAGCTATCAAGGAGTCGGCCCATCCTTCTGAAATAAGATGTTTTGCGAAATTAACGCTCAGGTCGTCTATTTCATCTTCCTCAACAGACATCCTGACGAAGTTCCACATAACCTCATTAGTAAAAACATAGCCTTTGTTCCTGTATATTTCAATATTATCTCGGGCTTTAGCCAGGTCGCCGCTGTACATCATGGATAGGATCAACGTATTAATGTATTCATTTGAACTTACTTCTTCAGGTATCTCGGTGAACATTCCGGCAAGGGTTTCATCATCCCAAAGCTCTTTTTCTTCAACTGCAACCCTGTTAAGCAGTTTCCATCTGAAAGTATCATCCAGAGTCCGGAAGTATAGGCAGGAATCAGTTATTGCTTTCATATCATCAAAAATATGACCCGTGAAAATATGCCAATAAGACATGAAGATTATGGCAACGATATTTGATGAATCCTCAGTATACGCACTATGGGTTTTTTGCATAGTTCTATTAAGAAGTACGGAAGATATATAGTTCTGTCGCTGCAGCTTCATAGCAGATGTGTCAAGGCACAGGAAATAAGACAAATCCTTTACCAACCGGTGCCGAAGCCGTGCATTGAATATGATTGATTCCTTGAAGTTTTCATATGTTCTAAGGGCTTTTCTGTAATTACCAAGGCAGGAATAAGCGCTGATTAGGCCTATAGCTGATTTTTCAACTTCGATATTTTTTCGTATGGTGTAGTTGAAGCCGCTTATAGCGCTTCTGTAGTTTTTTTCACTTAGTGCAAGGTATGAATATGCATAATAGCCAAGCATTTCATTTTTGACTTGTTCAGTCATTCTGCCCTCCGTTAATTTGAACCTGCTCCGCCGGCTGCCGGTGCGTTTTCAAGATAATCGTCTATGACTTTCTGTACATTATCATCTTTAATTTTTATTGAGAACTCAATCCTTCTGTTCTGTGCACTGCCTGCACCTCCGTCATTAACTGCTATAGGCCTGAGTTCAGAGAATCCCGCAGCTGCAAAATAACTGCCGTACTTTTCTTCTAATGTAGGATTGGAAGCCATTATATAGTTCAACACATTGGTTGAACGTTCAGTAGACAGGGCACGGTTGGCATCCGTCGTACCGACATCATCGGTATGTCCTTCAACAGAAATTGAATCTATAACATCACGTACCTCAGGGTCGTCAAGGATTGTCTCAAAAGCAATCGAAAGCTCTCTTAGCAATGACTTGCCTTCCTGTTTAACTTCAGCCGAACCAAAATCAAATACAAGGCTTTCTGTGATGTATAGGTTTGCGTTATCGCCTATGACAACAAGTTTTTCACCCTGATCATTAAATTCTCCCAGCGTTGCCTCAATGGAAGTCTGGACTTTCTCAAATATATCAGCCCGTAAAACTGCGATACTCTGCAGCTTAATTCTAAGGTCATTCAGCTCCTTAGTATTAACCGCAATGATACTGCTTAGTTCCTGCTGCTGGTCAGCAAGTATTAGAATTATCTGCCGTTTATCACCAAGCTCTGCTTCGGCTTTGGAATATTGCTCGGCAAGGGCATCAATATTTTCTTCAAGGAGAATGATGATTTCTTCACGGTTTTCCAGCTCTTCTTCAGTCTGTATGAGAATAGCTTCTTGATTTTCAAGCTCCAGTTGGGTAGCATTCAGCTTGGTCCTCTCATCGTCAAGGTCGATTGAAATTATGATGTTCCTTACGAAAACTATCATTACAAGGAATAGCATTACAAGTGCTATAGTCGACATGACGTCCGCGAAGGAAGGCCAAAAGTTCTCCGGTTGTCTTTTTGTATAATAACGTCTGTTTTTACTCTTCAATTACTTCACCTCAATGGTTATTTGGTCACTTCGTCCTTGATGGCGTCTAATTTCCTATTAATCTGACCCGTGGCCGCCTTGTTGTATGCCATTGTCTGGGCCGGAAGGGCTGCAATGGTTTCGGCGAGTATTTTCTGATTTCCGTCAAATTGCTTAATAATCTTGTCCATGCTCATCATTGCATCATTCATGCTTTTTTCAAGCTTGTCAGATATTTCAACTGAACTGTCAAGCATGATTTTTGAGAATACTTCGCCGGTCTTCTGGGCCATGGTTGCAATCTCTTTATTCACATCAGTAAATGAAGTAACAAATGCATTCTGGACATTTTCTATTGTCTTGGAATTAGTTTCAGCGCTGTCTTTCATAACAGCCGACAGTTTGTTGACTGCGTAAACCGATTTATCAACCTGTTCAACGAGTGCCTGCATATCATCTACGACTTTCTGGTTGAATGAGGACATTTCCGTGGCTGCGGATTTAACATCCAATGAGAATTTTTCTATTGCATCGTAATTATTCTTAATAAGGTTAGCGGATGAAGACATTGATTCAGCCATCTTTATAAAGCTGACATCCATCATCTCGACATTGTTTCTGAGATTTGTATTAAATTCCGAGAAGTCTTTGACACTGCCGGCAAAATTAGCCAGGCAAGAATCGAATCTGTCGATTGTATTGTCAAGTGTCTGCGATGACAATGAAACATCCATGACCACATTGGTAAGTTTATTTCCAAATTCATTGACGGTGTCTTTAAGGGAAGTTTCAATCTTGTTGCCGAAGTCGATGAAAGTATCTCTAAGAATCCTATTCAGGATTGTGTATTCGGTTTCTTTGTCTTTGGCAATTGCAACTGATATGACATTGTCGAGATATTCTTCAATGTTTACCATCAACTTGTTTTTTTCATCTTCGCAATCAAGGACGATGAATATAATAGTAAGTAGTATGGAAAAACCAATACCAAACAAGCTTGTAATAAATGCAGCCCCCATTCCTTTTGCTGCGCCTGCTAGTTTTTCAAGTATAAGGGTCCAGTCTAAACTTGATGCTGATCCGGAGCCGGGGAGAAGAACTGCAACCAGTTCGCTAACTGAGATTGTCAGTCCTATGAAGGTTCCCAGTAATCCAAGGACAATCAGAATACTGACGCTCCTTTTTACCAGGGTCTCGCCCATAAGGTATATCCTTAACTCGTCCATAAATGTTTTCTCAATAATGGCCTGTGTATTTACATCGCTGTACGGGCTGCTTGATGCAGCCTTGTAATCCTGGACTATCCTGTTCAATAATTCATTCTTGAAAACACCGGACCTGCGCTGCTGCCGGCTTTCCAGATGCTTTGCAATTGAACGGTATTTGATTTTAATTAAAATGTCCACGATCAGTGCAATCAAAAATATACCGACTATGATACCTACAATTATTTTCCCTGTAATATCAATAGTCTGTAGTAATTCTAAAATTGTATTCATGCGTTTTCTCCTTGGTTAAAATATATCGTACCTATAATATCATAATTTACCGTATGCATAAACGCATATACCAAATTATGCTCCTATGTATTGGACGACCTTCGACATTATTAAGTTCCGTCTGACAAATATCCGTCGGATAACTTGCTAAATTTAACAAAGTATCCGACGAATATTTTGTCAAAAGCAAGGGTGTATGACATTGATAATATGGTATAATTTCTGCATGGTTCTGACGTAACCATAAAGATAAATAAACCGGGGGAATTTATGAAAAAAATACATTTAGTCTGCAACGCGCATTTGGATCCGGTCTGGCTCTGGAGATGGGAGGAAGGCCTCGGCGAAGCACTTTCCACATTTAGGATTGCTGCGGAGTTCTGTGAGAATTATGACGGGTTCATTTTCAACCATAATGAAGCTTTATTATATGAGTGGATTGAAGAATATGACCCAACGCTGTTTAATAGGATACAAGCGCTTGTAAATGCAGGTAAATGGCACATAATGGGTGGTTGGTATGTGCAGCCTGACTGTAATATGCCGTCCGGTGAATCATTTACAAGACAGATTTTATATGGAAAAAGATATTTCATGGAAAAATTCGGTGTTGAACCGAAGACAGCCATAAATTTTGACCCGTTCGGGCACACAAGGGGACTCGTCCAGATAATGGCGAAATCCGGTTTTGACTCATACATTTTCTGCCGCCCCGACATTTCATTAAAAGATTTACCCGGTGAAGATTTTACCTGGGTAGGCACAGATGGTTCAGAAGTTACCGGACACAGGTCTTACAGGTTTTATCTGTCGCAAAAAGGCAAAGCCGTTAATAAAATAAAAGAATTTTTAGAGAAATATCCTGATAAAGCACCGGCAATGGTGTTATGGGGAATAGGAAACCACGGCGGAGGGCCTTCGAGGGAGGACCTTGAAGCAATCCAGCAGTTGAGGGAAGAAACCGACGATTATGAAATTATCCATTCTACACCTGAAGATTATTTCGAAGAACTCCGCGAAAGCGGAGTGGAACTCAGAAAATTCGAGGAATCCATCAATCCATTTGCAGTGGGATGCTATACTTCGCAGATAAGAATTAAGCAAAAACACATAGAACTTGAGAATGAGCTATACTCAGCTGAAAAAATGATGTCAGCAGCTAGTGCGGCGGGTCTTATGAAATATGATGCAGGAGCAGCACGTGAAGCCCTAAAAGACCTGATGTTCTGCGAATTTCACGATATTCTTCCCGGTTCCAGCATTCAGCTTGCCGAGGAAGATGCCCTGAGGACAATGGACCATGGCCTTGAAATCGCATCAAGGCTTAAGGCCAAGGCATTTTTCATGCTGATGAAGGGGCAGGAGAAATCCCCGGACAGGACTCTCCCCATCTTTGTATATAATCCGCATCCGTGGACTGTTGATGGAATTTTTGAATGCGAGTTTATGAATGAATTCAACAGCACCAAGGAGTTTTTCTCTATTCCGCATATTACTATGAACGGCACTGAAATAGACTGCCAGGATGAACGTGAATTCAGCGGCCTATCTGCATATGACTGGCGGAAAAGGGTTGTTTTCGAAGGAACCTTGGAACCGTCGTCAATGAACAGGTTCGACCTGACGCTTGAAGCCCTGGATTCGAAGCCCGTAATGGGAAAATACGAAAATAAAGGCTTTATAGAAATTAGGACTGATGATATCAGAGTTAAGATTAATATGGAAACGGGTCTTATCGACATGCTGAAAGCCTCTGGTGAAAAGTATATCGGCAAGAATGCTTTTAGACCTGTGGTAATTCGCGACAATGCCGATGCCTGGGGAATGCTTGTGGATAGGTTTGATACCGACGATGGAAGCTTCAGGCTCATGACTACTGCTGAAGTCCGTAATTTCGCTAACATAACAGCAGAGGATTTTGAACCGGTACGCGTGACTGAAGACGGACCTGTCCGCACTGTTATTGAGTCGTATATGAAATACGATAATTCAGCACTCTGCCTTAGCTATATCATTCCTAAAAAAGGCTCAGATATTGAGTTAAAAGCAAGGGTGTATTGGGGCGAAACCGATAAAATGCTTAAACTGGAAATCCCTGCTGCTTTTAATTGCACTGATTACTATGGGGGAATTGCATCAGGTATTGAAAAACTTCGAATGGACGGGGGAGAAGTCATATCACAGAAATGGGCAGCATTGGCAGATACTGAAACGGGCAGGGCTATTGGTATTATGAAAAACTGCATTTACGGAAGCAGTTGCAAAGATAATGCCGTCAGGCTGACATTGCTTAGGTCGCCGGCATACTCGGGGCATCCGATCGGCGATAACCCGATACTTATTGAAGACAGGTATACCCCCAGAATCGACCAGGGTGAAAGAAGATATTCATTTAAACTAATATTCGGGAATGGAAAAGCTGTCATGAAGAAAATCGACAGGAATGCACTTGAGTATAATGAAAAACCGATGGTGTTGACTGCCTATCCATCAGGCGATGGTGAAAAACCGGGCACGCTGCTTGAGATATCAGGCAAAAAGATTTCACTCCAGGCTTTCAAAAAAGCAGAGGACGGAAACGGATATATAATGAGGCTTTATAACGGGAACCTTAAGAGAAGCAAGGCTTCTGTCAAGAGTGACATACTTGGTTTTGAATTTGAAGTTGACATGGCATCCACAGAGATAGCGACATATAGGCTGGCTGACGGGGAAATTATCGAAACCGATTTGATCGAAAGGAAGGTCATTGAATGAAATATAGCTTAGGCGTTGATTACGGCACGCAGTCTGGAAGGGCTGTTGTAATAGAACTTGGAACCGGCAATATTCTTGCACAGTCTGTAAAAGAATATACACATGGAGTCATGGATGAATACCTGCCTGACGGGGTGACAAAACTAGCGCCTGACTGGGCGCTTGAGCATCCTGCCGATTATCTGGAGGTTCTGGAAGTGACTGTTCCCGATGTGCTGGTAAAATCCGGGGTTGCTCCGGATGATATAGTTGGGATTGGCATTGATTTTACAGCATGTACTTTAATTTCAGTCGACAAGGATGGAACACCGCTTTGTTTTAAAGACGAATTTAAAAGCAATCCGCATGCATATATAAAGTTATGGAAACACCATGCAGCCCAGGGACAAGCTAACAGGCTTAATGAAACCGCGCAAAACATGGGAGAAGATTTTCTAAAACGCTACGGCGGCAAAATCAGTTCGGAATGGATGATTCCTAAAATAATGCAGACGCTTGAAGAAGATAAAGAAGTCTTTGATGCGGCTGACCGTTTCATGGAATCCGCCGACTGGGTGGTCATGTGGCTTACAGGCAATGAAATGCGAAACAGCTGCACCGCAGGCTACAAAGCGACCTGGCATAAACAGAAGGGATATCCTTCAAAGGAATTTTTTAAAGCACTCGCCCCCGAACTTGAAAATATTGTTGAAGAAAAACTGTCACCTGATATTTACCCATTGGGCACTAAGGCCGGTGGACTGACTGCAGAAGCAGCAAAACTGACAGGGCTAAAAGAAGGAACCGCAGTGGCAGTTGCCAACGTGGATGCACATGTATCGGTTCCGGCAGCAGGGATTACGGGAGCCGGACAGATGCTTATGATTATGGGAACATCTACATGTCATATGGTTCTCGGCAAAGAAGAAAAAATAGTATCGGGCATGTGCGGTGTTGTTGAAGATGGTATTATACCGGGCTATCTAGGGTATGAGGCAGGGCAGTCCTGCGTTGGGGATCATTTTGAATGGTTCGTGGATAATTGCGTCCCAGCTTCATATATAAGAGAAGCGAAAGAAAAAGACATGTCAATTCATGCATACCTTAGAGAAAAGGCTTTGGTTCTGAATCCGGGTCAGAGCGGGCTTATAGCACTTGACTGGTGGAATGGAAACAGGTCTGTGCTGGTTGATGCCGACCTTACCGGATTAATGATTGGAATGACGCTTCTTACAAAACCTGAAGAGATTTACAGAGCGCTTATTGAGGCCACTGCATATGGGACCAGAATGATTATTGAAACCTTCAGGGACAGCGGCGTTGCTGTAGATTCGTTGTTCGCCGCAGGGGGCATCGCAGAAAAAGATCCGATGATGATGCAGATATATGCTGATGTCACGGGAATGGAAATTAAGATTGCTAAAAGCGACCAGTCGCCGGCCCTTGGCTCTGCCATGTTCGGAGCGGTTGCTGCAGGTTCTGCAAACGGTGGGTATGACACTATTTTTGAGGCTGCAGCTGAGATGGGTGGTGTCAAAGAGCGTACTTATATACCTAATGCGGAGAGTGCCGCGGTTTACGATAAGCTTTATGCTGAATATGAAATCCTGCATGATTATTTCGGCAGGGGTGCAAATGATGTTATGAAGCGGCTAAAAGATATTAAGAAGGACAATTAAATGGCTATTTTATATACTTTGAAAAACGAAGTTCTTGAGGCAAATAAAAATCTGGAAAAAACAGGTTTGGTCTCTTTTACCTGGGGTAATGTCAGTGGCATAGACAGAGAAGAAGGAATAGTCGTTATAAAGCCCAGCGGGATACCATATAGTGATCTGAAAGTGGACCAGATGGTCGTCATAGACCTAAATGGCAATGTTATAGAAGGTGATTTAAAGCCATCAAGTGATACGCCGACCCATCTAGTGTTATATAAGAATTTTCCTGACATCGGGGGAGTCTGCCATACGCATTCACGCTGGGCGACGAGTTTTGCACAGGCAAAAAGAGGAATACCAGTCTTCGGTACTACCCATGCTGATAATTATAGAGGAGAAATCCCATGCAGCCGTCCTTATACTGATGATGAAATATTAGGAGCTTATGAAGAAAACACCGGAAAACTTATCATTGAGACATTCAAGGACAAAGATCCTAACGAAATTCCGGGCGTACTTGTTGCTGCACACGGACCTTTCACATGGGGAATGAGTGCTACCGAAGCCGTTATAAACGCCAGGGTAATGGAATTTGTAGCTGAAACCGCTTATAGGACGTCGTTGCTCAATAGAGAATCAATTGCGATAAACAAACTTCTGCGCGATAAGCATTACTTAAGAAAACACGGCGATAATTCATACTATGGACAGGACGATGAATGAATTCAAGACAGCGGGTCAAATTATCAATAAAACATAAAGAGCCTGACAGACTGCCTAGGTTCGACAGCCTATGGGAGGATACGGTAACAAACTGGCTTGATGAAGGAGCCGGTGATTTAATTGCTCAAAATGATATTGTTCTGAATCATGATGGCATAAGTGATGTCAATTTATCCCTGCATAACACATTCGGATATGACATTAACCTTATGTTTCTTGATAATTCTTTCCGGCTTGATGCCAGGTTGATTGATGATGACGGCAATAAAATTACAGTGAAGGACCGGTGCGGTTATACAGCTGAGAAATTCATCGGGAAATCCAGGACTCTTCATATGTATGACCATGTCACTGAGAGCAGGGAAGTCTGGAACAGTTTTAAAGCCCGGTTGACAGTTGATATTGATAATCTGAGCCGGATTGACGATGCGCCTTTCTTCATGAGATATGAACAGTGTCCTACATGGGATACCGCAGCAGAAAGATTCAAGGCTGTTTACACTAAAAATAAATATACTATGTTAAGTTCATACGGCCCGGTTGAAGCCTCATGGAGACACAGGGGATATATGGAATATCTCATGGATACGGTTTTGGATGAACCTCTTATGGACGAGATGGGGGAACTGCACACAGACCTCATAATAGATACCATGAAAAAAGGATTCACCTATGGGATAAAGCCCGATGGCTATTATCTTGTTGAGGACCTGGGACATACCAGGGGTCTCTTGTTTTCTCCGGACACATATAAAAGGATTGTATCTCCCCACCACCGCAGGCTTGCCGATTTCCTGCATTCCAATGACATTGATTTCCTTATGCACAGCTGTGGAAAAGTTGAGGAACTCATTCCATATTTCATTAACGAGGGGCTGGATGTCCTGCAAGCGATTGAGGCAAAAGCCGGGCAGCATGTTGCTTCCTTAAAGAAAGAATTCGGCAACAACTTGGCATTCATGGGCAACATAGATGTAAGGAAGCTTGCCGGAAGCAAATCTGAAATCGATGAAGAGATAAATGAAAAAATTATACCGGCGATGAAGGGCGGTGGGTATATTTATCACAGCGACCACAGCATACCACCTGAGGTATCACTGGAGAATTACAGATATCTTATGAAGAAACTAGACGGCTTGATTTACTAAAAACGAGAACTAAATAAATCCCATATGTCAGAAAACTTCGCTTGAATGGTTTGTTTCGTAATAGTATAATACGTAAGTAATTATCAAAAACATAACATTACGGAGTGCGGAATGGGCAACGGGAAAATAGATATCAGAAAATTGGCCAGTGGGATAATGGCCAGAGAAAATAATTTAAGAGACCATAATTCACATAAAAATGGTCTGAAAGCGCATACTCTGAGAATTATGCTGATTGCATGTATCGCAGCCTCTGCCATACTGATGGTCTATCACATTCTTGATAACAGTATTATTTATAGCTATATTCCACATTTTATAATCATTCCTTTATACACATATTTTTTAATACGACTTAGAAAGGGATGTCCCCCGGAAAGGGTGGCACTCGCGTCAATCGTTTTATATGGATTCATAATGACACCGCCGGCCTGGCTGCAGCTTACTCTTACTCATCCCATGATAATAGTTGTTGTGAGCTTCGTTATCATAATGACGATTTTACTTTTTGAGGGCAAAAGACAAAAATACATGCTTATAATCATGACCTTCATGCTTACAGGAATGTTTATATATGACGGTGTAAGAGCTTATGCAGAGGGCATAGATGCCGGAAGACATTTCCTGGGCAGAGGAGTGGGAATGGTCATAACAATGACGATGATAGCTTGTTGCATATATGCTTTTAAAAATAAATATACTGAGTTGAATATTAAACTATACAAGCACTCAATAACAGATTCCCTTACTGGTGCTTACAATGCCAGGAAGATGAACGAACTGGTTGGTGAGTATATGAAGATTTACAACAAGGAAAGGCTGAATTTCGCCATATCCATGATAGATATGGATAATTTCAAGATTATAAACGATACTTTCGGTCATGACGTGGGTGATAAGCTTCTGACAGAGGCAGTAAAGACCATGGAAAACAACCTGCGGGATGGAGACATACTGGCACGATACGGCGGTGATGAATTTGTTATATTGTTGCCGGGTTGTGATTCTGGCAATGCAAAGTTGGTTATTGAAAGGCTTCTCAAAGCAGCAGGTGAGATTTCCGTTGGCACGGACAAAGGAATCATATCCTTCAGTGCTGGAATTGCCGATATGGATGAAGCCAGTTCTGACATAGCTGACATCTTCAGATTAGCCGATAAAAGGATGTATCACTCAAAAAACAACGGCAGGAATATGGTAACTTCAGCGATTCTGGTTTGACTTTCAGGGATCAGGAATGTAAAATATGCACTGCAATAGTAAAGACAGTTCGCAACCATCCTGTCTGTAAAAAAAACTAGGATAAGAATCGTTAGGTTCTCAAGGTTGCGCATGCAGCCCTTTTTTTCGGGTTAATTTACAGTCTGGGTTCGTTTTGTTCAGAGTTCCCTTTCGCTTACGTATCACATACGTGCACTCAAGGGAACTACCAAAGCCTTGCCAGACAGTAAATTCCCACCGAAAAACAGAAGAATCCAAGTTGATTTATGTCTGTCTTAATGCTGCCGGTAGAAAATATGTGGAGTTAGTAATATGAAAACAAAAATTGATGCGGCATTCATAGCCAGGGGAGCGATTATAGCGGCTCTGTATGCAGCGCTTACATTAGCATTGGCTCCGATAAGTTTCGGTCTTGTACAGTTCAGGGTAGCAGAAGCCCTTACCGTTCTGGCTTTCTATACACCTGCTGCAGTTCCCGGATTGTTTGTAGGCTGCCTGCTTGCCAACATAATCGGCGGACTTGGTATAATAGATATTGTCTTCGGAAGCCTTGCGACACTGGTTGCCGCCTACATGACTTACAAAATAAAGAACAGGTTCCTGGCACCTTTGCCGCCGGTTCTTATTAATGCGCTTGTGGTTGGACCTATTGTAGCCTACTACGTTGAAGTACCCTTTTATTTAGGAATGCTATATGTCGGATTAGGTCAGCTGGCTGTATGCTATGCCCTTGGTCTGCCGCTACTGTTCGCCTTGAAGCCATACAGCAAGCGTTTATTCGGCCCATCCGTAAAAATAAAATAATTTCCCAGAATAATATCTTGTTTGATATGTTTGATAAAAAAAGGGGCTGTCTCTAAGGTGAGTAGAGACAGCCCCTTTATATATTTTAATTATGCTAGTAATTTCAGGCATGCTTCGTAGTAAAAATCTTTAAGTTCGTCCAAATCTTCATGCCCATTGTGAACATGCTGCATGGTCATATTGCTTATTATTACAAGCATAGCCCTAATGTATTTTTGGTCTTCAGGGTACTTAATCAATCCTTCTTCTGTCCCTTTTTTAAGTACTTCGCTCATTGCGGAAGAAAAATTCACAAAAGCGCTCTGAAGTATTTCCTTCAGTTTCAGAACGGTTTCATTGGAAAAGGGCATATTAGCCGTATCCGTCATAAATGTCATGAATGGTCCCCGGTTCGCAATTTCAGCAATGCAGTCAACGATACTGTCAAAGCTGTCGCGGAAAGATTCCGTCATTTCAAGTTTCTCATTGACCATAACCGAAAGCTGTTCAATACCATAGGCTACAGCTCCGAGGAACAATTCTTCCTTGCTCTTAAAATATTCATATACTGTGCCCTTCCCAACATCAGCCCTGCGTGCAATTGCCGAGACTTTCATTCCCTTAAGGCCTTCTTCCATGAATAATCCAAGGACTGCTTCAAGTATTTGTTCGCGTTTCTCCTTCATTATTAAGCCCTGCCTTTTTTTGCTTTTTTATTTTTTTTCCTGTCCGCTTTTTTCTTGCCGGCAATCAATGAGTACATTGATGGTATTACTATAAGCGTAAGCAGGGTGGAGAACAGTAATCCGCCGATGACAGTTAAAGCCATAGGCGCCATCATTTCAGTTCCCGCGGCTATCCCGAAGCCCATCGGGATAAGGGCAAGTATCGTAGTGAATACTGTCATAAGGATTGGTCTGAGTCTTACAGGACCGGCCGTAAGTATAGCTTCCTCTTTCTTCATGCCGCTGTCCCTGAGTTTATTAATGTAGTCAACCAAAACTATGCCGTTATTAACTACAATTCCGGCAAGTACAATCATTCCTATGAATGCCGGTACACTGATGGGGATGCCTGCAATCCATAAAGCAGCGAAAGCACCCGTAAATGCCATGGGTATAGATAGTATAATAATGAACGGGTGCAGCAGTGATTCAAACTGTGCGGCCATTATCATATAAACCAAAAGTATTCCAATTCCAAGTGCCAGCAGCAGACTGCTGAAAGCTTCCATGATTTCTTCGTTAGTTCCTGCCAATTCAATGTTGTAAGAATCATCGTATTCGTAATTATCCAGCCTGGACTGGATTCTTTCACCAATTGTCCCGGGGTCATAGCCATCTTCAAGTGCACCGCTTACAGTGACCATTCTGCGCTGGTTTTCGCGGCTTATGGAAGTGACGCCTTCGCGAATTTCAACATCTGCAACGTCACCAAGTTCAACCTGGGTACCCATTGGTGTTGTTATCTTAATATCTTCTATGCTGTCTTTGGTCACACTGTCCTCTTCCATCAATCTGACAGTAACATCGTTGTTATCAATTCTTATAGTAGTTGCCCTTGCCCCCTGTATTGAATTACTTACGGCATTTGCTATTTGATAAGTCGAAAGACCGCTCATAGCCATTTTTTCACCATTCGGTAGAATGACTATTTCAGGAGCGCTGACTTCAACACTGGTTTCTGCTTCAGTTATCCCATCAATTTCAAGGAACATAGCCTTTACATCATTTGCCATTCGTTCCAGCTCATCAAGTTCATCACCTTGCAATTCTACAGTAACACCGGATCCGCCCATCATTGCCATTCCAGGGTTGTCTATCGCAGCTACTGAAATTTCAGCTCCCTCAATTAGGTCGGTTCTTTCTCTCAGGTCATCAGAAAATTCAGAGGTGGTGAGATTTCTATCTGCAACATCAACTAAGACAACGGTAATTGTTCCGGTATCAGCGGCCCCGCCGCCGCCTCCGAAACCAAACATTCCGCCGCTGCTTAGAACGCTGGCGCTGATTATCTTAACTTCTTCATATTCATTAAGTATTGCTTCAACTTCTGCGACTTTCTTAACAGTATCCTCATACTCTGTACCTACGGGCATATCAACTGTAACAGTAAGCTGCCCCTGGTCTGATTCAGGGAAAAATTCCATACCTATTTCGAAGACGCCGTAAACACTGCCGGCAAATAGCGTAAGGGAGAGAAGAATAACCAGAATCCTGCGTTTAAGGGACCATGCCAGCACTTTCGAATATCCTCTTGTTGTGGCTGACATAAGCTTATGATGTTTTGAAGTATCTGCCCGAAGCATTTTAGAGGCCATCATCGGAACCAGCGTTAATGCAATAAACAGGCTGGCTATAAGTGAAATTGATACCGTAAGGGCCATTTCCTTGAAAATGTCAGCTGTGAACCCTTCAAGGAAAACAACAGGCATGAATACTGATATCGTCGTTAGTGTTGATGCTATTATTGCGCCGGATATTTTGGTAGCACCTTCAATCGCGGCCTTCTTTATTCCCACACCCTGGCTTCGCAGCCTGTAGATATTTTCAATTACTACAATCGAGTTGTCCACAAGCATCCCTATTCCAAGAACTAATCCTCCCATGGAAATCATATTAAATGTTATTCCTGTAAAATAAATTATTGTTATGGCCCCAAGCACACTAATGGGGATAGCAGCTCCGATTATAAATGTGGGTCTGATATCTTTTAGAAAGATGAAAAGTATAAGGACAGCCAGTATTGCACCGATTAAACCTGTCATTCCAACATTTTTAACCATCAGCTGTGTATACTCGGACTGGTCTAACGTGAGAATCAGGGAAGCCTGTGAATATTCATCTTCGACTTTTTCTATTTCATCTTTAACAAGATTGGCAACTTCAACAGTATTGTAGTTGCTTTGCTTTTGAATATTGATTGTAATACTGTCACGGCCGTTAACCTTGGAATATGATTTAATATTAATATCATCGTAAGTTACTTCAGCAAAATCTTTTAATTTAACAATTTTCATTTGAGTCTGGGAAAAGAAATCTATGTTGGCTAAATCTTCTACAGTCTCAAAAGCACCAAGGGTCCTTACGGAATATTCAGTTACTCCATCTGACACTGCGCCGCCCGGCAGGTTAAGGTTGTTTGCCATAATCATCTGACTCAGCATCTGGTCGCTTATGCCAAGTTCAGCCATTTTTGTTTTATCCGGGATAATCCTTATTTCTTTTTCAACGCCTCCGTTAACGGAAACACTGGCGACACCTTCGATTTTTTCAAGACGCGGAACAAGTATATCCTCAGTCCAACGGGTTGTTGCCCACATGTCGTTATCGTCATATGAGACAGAGTAACCCATCATAGGAATCATATTTATATCGAACTTGATAAGCATCGGCGCAGATACATCCTCAGGCAGGTAAGGGGAGACCATATCCAGCTTTTCCCGCATATCAAGCATTGCTGAATCCATATCTGTATTCTGATTAAATTCAAGAATGACCATTGAGCTGCCGTCACTTGAGGTGCTGCTGATTGTTTTAACATTATTTACTGTCGCCATTGCCGTTTCAATATTTCTTGTAACAATATTTTCAACTTCTTCCGGACTTGCTCCTGTGTAAGATGTAGATACAACCGCATAGGGTAAATTGATGTCCGGGAACAGGTCCATCTGCATATTGGTGAGCGATACCACACCTAAAAGTACTATAACAAGAGTCATCATTAATGCCAGTACAGGGCGTTTTACGCTTAACTTAGATAAATTCATAGAAAATCATTTCCTTTCAAACTGACCGACCAGTCGGTCGGCAAAGCAATTCTATCATAATTTACCCATCTGTCAAGTATAAAAACAATGAATAGCAAATATAATTTTACGATAGGTCAGAGATATAAGGTTAGGTATTATGGATGATATGGAAAGGTTATCAACGATGAAGCGGGGGTAAAAAAAAGACCAGTTTGGAATGAAAGAGGAGGGGTGATATTCCAGGGGTGATTTTCCGCTTTGGAATGAAAGAGGAGGGGTGATATTCCAGAAAAAAAACCGGCTGCTGCCGGTCTTCTATATGAATTATATGTTGGTTATGAGTTTTTGCCGGCCTGGATCTTTTTCAGCTTAGCAAATTTCGGCAGTCCGTCTACATACGGGGGATGGGAGTCGCCCTGTATCAAAGGCAATGCGTAATCAATGAAATCATCAGTTACAAAGTTGCCTTCTTCATTAATCCACTCAGCGGGAACGGTTTTTTCAGTATTAGCGGATAAACTTAAGTTAACCAGCTTGAATTCACAGGTGTATTTGCCGTCTGTCATTACTCGTTCAAAAGCAACCATATGATCGGTTATGCCTGAAACTGCGGCTTTTACAGCTGTCTGACCTGCTATGAATGCTTCCTCTACATCAGTTTTTGAACCGAGATGAGCTCCGCACCTCTGCATGAGTGAGAATTCAATTCCGCGCACCTTGCAGCCGAATTCTTCCTTGCACTTATTGGCAAGTACTGAAGCAGCGCCGCCAAGCTGTGCGTGTCCGAAGGCATCCTTTGCAAGTTCAGTGCCCATCTCAGCGATATATTTTCCGCTTCCGTCTTTACAGCCTTCAGAAAAAGCTACTATTACTTTACCGGTTTCTTTATATACCTTACGGACATCACTTAAGAATTTTTCCATTGTGAAGGGAACTTCAGGAAGATAAATCAAATCAGGTCCCGAGCCCTTATATGAAGCGAGGGCAGCCGAAGCAGTAAGCCAGCCGGCATTCCTTCCCATGATTTCAACAACTGTTATCATCGGAGTATCATAGACACGTGCATCCTGATAGATTTCCATCAGGGTCGTTGCAACATACCTTGCTGCGCTTCCGTATCCTGGGCAGTGGTCGGTTCCCATTAAATCATTGTCTATGGTCTTGGGAACGCCCATGACATTGCACTCATAACCTGATTTCTGAAGGAATTTGCTAATTTTGTTAGTGGTATCCATTGAATCATTGCCGCCGTTGTAGAAGAAATATCGTATATTGTATTTTTGGAAAACCTCTAAAATCCTGCGGTAGTCAGTATCATCTACATCAGGATGTTTGAGTTTGTACCTGACAGAACCAAGAGCCGATGAAGGCATGGTCTTCAAAAGTTCAAACTGCTCTGAATCTTCCTGTGACATATCGTAAAAATTCTCTGTAAGGATGCCTTTGATACCATGTGCCGCTCCGTAAACCTTTGTTATATACTCCTCTTTCAATGCCTGGGTGAAAACCCCGGCAGCGCTTGCATTGATAACGGATGTTGGTCCGCCGGATTGTCCGAAGATACAAGCTCCTTTTAAATCTTTCATTTAAGACCTCCAAAACTGTTCAAAAATTCAGCTAAAAATATAACATATGGAGGTATTAAATGCAACAAACCGCAGAGTGTCTATCATATATATTGAAAAATGATAATTTGAGTTGATTTCTTGTGCAAAAGGCATGTAGATATTATAATCTACATATGCGCAGGAAACTGCAGTATAAATGGGTGTATAAATTCTAAGGAGTGTATTTATGATAATTGAATGCAAAGGACTCAAGAAGAATTATAAGGATATCAAAGCCCTTGTCGGACTGGACATATCTATAGAGGAAGGAACAATCTACGGACTATTGGGTCCTAATGGAGCCGGGAAAAGTACATTCATTAATATAGTTGCCGGGCTGGTAAAAGCCGACTCAGGCAGTCTTACAGTCGCGGGCAGCAGCCTTCCGGAAGAGAGTAAGAAAGTTAAGGGGCAGATGGGTTTCGTACCCCAGGACCTGGCAATTTATGAAGATTTAACCGCTTATGAAAATATAGCATTTTTTGCATCGCTTTATGGCTTGAAAGGCAAAGAGAAGAAAGCAAAGGTGGAAAGTGCCTTAGAGTTTGTCAGTTTGACTGACCGCAGAAAAGACCGTGCAAAGACTTATTCAGGAGGAATGAAACGCAGGCTGAATCTTGCCTGCGGCATCTGCCATGAGCCGGATATACTGTTTCTGGATGAACCTACTGTAGGCATAGATCCACAGTCAAGGAATCATATATTAGAGTCTATAAAAATATTAAATAAACATGGAATGACCGTCATATATACTACTCACTATATGGAAGAAGCGGAGATCCTGTGCGATAGGATAGGCATAATTGATTATGGGAAAATTATTGCCGAAGGCACACTGGGAGAACTTCAAAAAACGGTTTCTGAGAATGAACTGCTGTTTATTGATGCAACAGGCGATATGGATGCGTTGGTCAAACTTGTAGCCGGAGCAGATGGTATTATCGAAGCACACCTTGAAGAAAACGGTATCCTTGTGAAACATAATGGACAAAAAGGAATCCTTGATAGTATAGTCCGTTATACTGTAGAGACTGGTTCGGAAATCCACAAGCTGGAGAGCAGGGTGCCTAATCTGGAGGATGTATTCCTTTCAATGACCGGAAGGACGCTGAGGGATTAAAATATGAAATTTTTTAGTTTTTTCATCCTATATGCAAAGCGTACAGTCCGTGACAAAATGTTCACACTCATAATGCTTGCTTTCCCATTGCTGTTAATATGGATTCTCGGTAGTGCGTTCGGGGGAATAATGGGGGACGGAGG
>Ga0233413_10000180_pt1 | contig 33815 bp, 49 predicted proteins | sample Na_anoxic_6_MG_FD_189019 | JGI IMG/M metagenome (GOLD analysis project Ga0233413, IMG submission 189019) | Seawater microbial communities from Saanich Inlet, British Columbia, Canada - Na_anoxic_6_MG | ecosystem: Environmental > Aquatic > Marine > Inlet | place: Canada: British Columbia...
CACTGGCGGCGGAGGTTCAGGTACTCACGGCGCAGGTTCTTCTCTCGGCGGCGGAGGCGGCGGAGGCGGAGGCGCTGATGGCTACTCTTATATTGGTGTATATTAAAAATAATAAAAAATATATGAAAATCAAAGAAAATTTAAGTATGTCAGGAAAATTAAAAACAGTGATCAGAGATGCTGAGACTGGTTTTGTCAAACGAACAACTTATTATAATAATGTTATTTGTACAGTTGGCAAATCTATGATAGCTGATAATCTGACAAATGCTTCTCCAGACAATGTAATGAGGATCAATTATGTTGCTTTAGGTAGCGATGCTACGGCTCCTGTGGCTTCTGATGCAACTTTAGGCACTGAGACTTATCGTAATACTGTGGCGAGTGAAACTAACTCAGATAATATTGCCTATATTAGTGCCTTCTTCGGTCAAACCGAAGTGACTGGTACTTTTGCTGAAGCTGGTTTATTTTCTGATGGCGGTGCTGGTGCTGATAGTGGTATTCTGGTGTCTCACGTTGCTATATCTGAAACAAAATCTGCTGTTGAAACTCTGACGATTGATTGGCAAATAACTATTAACTGATAATATATGATTGATACAAACTGCGATCAACAAGCCTATGATCTTAACTGGGAATTAGAAAGAGAAAATGCTTGTCATATTGGCGTGCTAAATTCTGAAATGGGTGAAGTTCGTGATACTCAAATTGCTATGAATTTAAGGCTATCTAATATTGAAACATTTATGGGTATTCAGTCTGCTATCTGGGGTGTTATTCTGTCAGTTGTTATTGGTTTAGTTATTAAAAAAATGTGGGGTAATGGAAAAAAATGACATTATAAATTAGTTCATTATAAGGAGGTATGTTTTGGAAGGGCATTGTCAGAAATGCGGTGTAAAATTCAATCACAAAAAAGGTCAGCGTGGGACCACGCATCACATCTTGCCTCAGAGATTTTTTGAGGGGAAAGGAGCGACTATGTTGCTATGTGATACTTGCCATACTGCACTGGAAAAACTGATACCTCAACAGCCCAAGTTGAAAAGGAGTAAATATTGGAAAATCGCTTGGGACTTCATACAAGGCGGCGTTTGACCGCTTAGGGGAGGAGGGCTTATGTCCGTTCATACTCCCCTTTATATAAAAATTAAAAATAAATATATGCCTACAAACAAAGGTTTTTTAGAAAAGCCAGTAGATGAATTGGATTATCCTTATGGTGCAATAACTCACGAGGATAGAATTTTTGATAGTAATTGGAGTGATTATACTACTGACTTTGAACTACAAAAACAAAATGGTTTTGAGCCAATGGATTGTGTGACACAGGCAATTATAAATTCTGTTCAAGCACAAATTCAATGGTTTTTAGATACTGGTCAATTGCCAGAAAGAATTAAAACATTTTTGATCAAGCATAAGTGTATAGTAGATGGCAAAGTTAAGTTCTCTAAAAAGTTTATTGCTATATTATCTGAGACAACACCTTTAGGAAATTATCTGACAAAGGTAGCGCAAACAGTTAGAGAGGTCGGAGTTATACCAGAAGATATGTTGCCTATTAGTGGCAGCACTTGGGACGAGTTCTATGATACCGGACAGATCACAGCAGAGATGCGAGATTTTGGAAAGAAATTATTTGATAAAGATAATCCAAATGCGTTTTTTACTTTACGATATGAATGGGTAGTCACGCCAAACGATGGCGGATTATTGGAAGATCAAAGAGCAAAAATGCTTTTTGAACTTCGGCACGCTCCTTTGGTGATAGCAAAGAGTGGACATTGTACGCTTAAAATGTTGGGAGTAAATAAAGTCAAGTGGCAAGTAGTTGATAGTTATGAGCCATTTATAAAAGATAGGGCGTGGGATTATAATGCTTTATGGGTATTAAAAGTAGTAGTTAATTTAAAAGTAAATAACGATAATATGAAATTAGTCAAAACAGAGAGCAATCCTAATATTTATTTGATTGCTGATAAGAAAAAAATACTAATAATTGATATGCCGACATTGACTGCCTTGGCAGAAAATCATACTGTAATTACTCAAGAAGAAATGGATAGATATAATGACGGCGGTACTTTAATTTGGACAAAAAGATTTGTTAATTAAATAATCATAAAATTTATGGCAAACAGATTTAAATTAGACACCCAAGACGGTAAAAATGCTTGGAAGGTATTACTTTATTCAGTAGCCTCAAGTATTATTGCCTCTTTGATCTTATGGGTATCGGATGTAGAATTTCCAAGAGAGTTAGTCGCATTTATTCCAATCATAAATGTAATTTTGGTAGCTGCTAAAGATTTCTTTGAAAAAAGATAATCTATATTACAATTCAAAAAGCCTCTGTTATAGGGGCTTTTTTTGTTGCTTGACTTGTGGATAACTTAGGTATAGACAAGGGATTAAGAACGTGCTAATATTTAAGTATGGAAAACGCAAACAAGCCAAGTTTAAATCAAGCGAGCTATTTGCTAACAATGCTCCAAAATAAAAAAGATGTCGTGGACACCTTTAAATTAGGCTTCTCAGAGCTGAGCAACCTCGACCTAAAGGACTATAAATATATATTAGTCTTGATTTTTGGTAATCAAGATAAAAGACTGATGGAAGTGTTAAGCACTTTACTAATTAAAAAATAACAATTAACCAACAAAATTATGGGTGGTGAAAAAGATTTAGCAACAACTGGCTCAAAAGATTTGAGCCTGAAAAATCCTCAAGCCGAGGTAGCATTTGCTCAAGAATGTGCCAATGCTTTGATGACAGTCATTGAGAGCAAACCTAAAAAGGTTATTATCAATGGCAAACAGTTTTTAGAATTTGAGGACTGGCAGACTATTGCCCGCTTCTATGGTGCTACTGTATCTGTGGAGTGGACCAAGGCTTTGGTCAGTGATGGTAAAAATGGGAAAATCTTTGCTGGCTATGAAGCAAGGGCTATCGTTTTAAATAACGAAGGTAGAGAACTTTCTGCCGCAGAAGCATCTTGTACAGTAAAAGAAACTAAGTGGGCTAATAGAGATCGCTTTCAATTACGATCTATGGCTCAAACCAGAGCTTGTGCTAAGGCTTTCCGTAATGTCTTTTCTTGGGTAGTTGCCCTAAAAGGATTGGCTGCTACACCGGCTGAGGAAATGTCAGAGTATGATAATAATCCTTATCCAAATCCAACTCCGGAGCCTGCACCTGTAAAGGCTGAGGTAGTTGCTCAGCAACCGGCACCTACTCCAGCACCAGCCGCACAGCCCGCTACTCAAGCAAGTGATCAAAATCCGATGAGTGAAAAACAAGCCAGTTTTATTGGGAGGCTACTCGAAGAAAAGGGTATGACTGAACTTGAAATGTTGAGCGAGCTTGGTAAAAACTCAATGGAAGAATTGAGCAGCAAAGATGCCAGTTCAGCTATTGAACTATTACAAGGTAAATAAAAATATATGACTAAAACAAAAACAAATACAATACTAATTATCTTGATTATTTTCTTATTTGGTACTTGGGCATTTATGCGTATAGACAACCAGATAAAGCAAAAAGAGCTATCAAACTTACGATTGAGGCTTCAAATAGCACAGGAGGGGCAAATTTTGCCAAATTCAGCTATATTAGCCCCTCTGGTCGGTACTCCTATGGAGGATAGTATCCCGTATATCATAAAGGCGGCAGATTATTACGATCTGCCCCTTGAAATTTATTTGGGGATTGCTTCTGCTGAAAGCTCTTTTAAGAATTACAACTGCTATAATCCTTGGGGCATTGGCTATCCAGAGCCTCGTTGTTATAATGACTGGGAGCATAGTGCTGATGGTTTTTCTCAGCTTATGAGACATCACTATTTCAATCTGGGCTATATTACTCCTGAGGAACTTTTGCCTCGCTATGTAGGCTGGGATAATCAAGATTGGCTAATCAATGTAAAACAATATTATTATGAGAACAATTAAATGTAAATGTAAGGCAGTAGTTAAAATTGATCCTAAACAAGTTATTGAAGGATATAGAATTTGGGAATTAGATGGTGAATTAGAAGATAGTCCAGTTTTAATATGGATATGTACTAATTGTGGTAAAGAATATTTTTTACCTAAGCAGATACCAGTATATGATTTGGCTGCTGATAAAGATGTTGGTGAAATATTAAAGCTAAAATAAATTATGTTAAATCAAAATCCAATAACTGAATTACAAGCTATGGTCTTTGAGCTTATCAGATACCGCTTCAAACAAAATCCTATTACCGGCAAAGAAATATTAAGGCATATCAGGGTCAAGGGGACCGGTCGTGAAAAGAAAGGCGCTAATCTGCGTAGTGTTATAAATACTCTACGAGATAAAGGTTTTGCTATTTGCGCTGGCTCTAAAGGCTATTACTATCCGATGAATACTGGGGAGCTTGATGAATATGTAGATGACTTTCAAAGCCGGATAGATCAGCAACAGCAAGCCTGCGATGCTTTGAAAACTATCTCACAGCGTGGTAAAGATTTGGCTGCGGCTAAGAAGGAAAATACTGAGAAACTAAAAATTGATCGGGAAAAACCTGACCAGCAAAAGATGCTATAAAAAAGCCCCTGTCCACTAATTCATTGGATATACAGGGGCGAAAAACGTCTTTTTACTTTGATTTACATATATATAGACGTATAATACACTAAAATATTACACTTATGTCAATAGATAAGACTGAGAAATATGAAATTATTTTGGCAGAAGTCATTGATGATTTGTATATAAAATACAAACCTGATTTCTGTGATTATAAAAATAGAACTCACAAATTAGGCTGGTTCAAAGAACAAATCAAAGCTGAATTTCATAATAGATTAAAAGATGCCACTAATACCACAAACAAAAGCTAAACAAAATCCGGCGGTCCAATGGATCGAGGATTGCAATAACGGCAAGATCACTCCTAAGGAATTACAAGAGAAGTGTAATACTTGGTTGACAACTCGTGGCAAGATGGTTGTCACGAATGATGATCTTGAAAAAATATTTGATTAAGAGTGCCTGTGTATAACTTAGGTATTGTTATTACACTAAAAAAAGATTATAATATAAGTATATGTTAGGGACAGAAAAAACAAAAATATTATTTAAAGAATTAGAAAGACTAACTGGTATTTGTAAAGCTGATGTTATGTCTAATAGTAGAAGCAGTCAAATAGTCAAGGCTCGTTTTGTTTTAATGTATTATTTGCGGAAAAAAGAAAAGATGAGCTATCCAGACATCGGATTTTTCTTTAGCAAAGATCATACTACTATTCAAAATGCTATACGCAGGGTTGATAAATCTACCTTTTTGTATGGCAAATATAAAATATTTAAAAGTAAAGTAAAAAAAGTCTATGAAATTATCTAAAAGATTTTATTTGATTTTTCTATTTATTAGAAAAACAAAAGCTAAGTGGCATATCGAACAAGATATTGCCTTTTTGACTAATGAGAACAATACTATTTTCGATAAGACCGAGGAACAACTGCGTGAAGAATTAGAGCAGTTGCGCTTAAAGATTACTAAGCACAAAGATAGCGCTGACAAAGTCAAAGATGAAATTGTCCAAGCCGGTGAATTGGAAAGACAGATCAATAAGTATGACAGTATCAAAGCTACTTATGGCAAATCTGGTGATGAATTAAAATTGATTACTAAATATCTTGCGTTTTTAAAAGGCTGTATCACGGGTAAAATTACCTATGAGATGGAAATGGAAAAACCCAAGGAGGAGGAAAATGTTAAAGAGGAATAGCAAAGGTCAATTTATTAAGGGCAGTTCTGGGTATTGGAAAAATAAAAAACTTTCCAAAAAACATAAAGAAAAAATGTCAGCTACTCATAAAGAATTGTGTGCTAATAATAAAAATATTCCTCCATCAAGATTAGGAAAATCGCCTAATAATAAAGGCAAATCAAGACTTGATATGCTTGCTGAAAAAAATCATAATTGGAAAGGTGGCATATCTAAATCTAAAAGACCAGTTCATAGTATAAAATATAAGAATTGGCGAAAGAAAGTTTTTGAAAAAGATAATTATACTTGTCAAGATTGTGGCATTAAAAGCGGTTTAGGGAAAGCGATTTATTTAGAAGCACATCATATTAAAGGTTGGGCTGATTATCCCAAACTAAGATATAAGGTCGAAAATGGATTGACTTTATGCAAAAGTTGCCATAATAAAACAAAAAAAAGGAAGGAAAAAATATGTTAAGCGTAATTACATCTTGGGACGACGGCAGCCAATATGATCTAAGAATAGCTGAATTATTAGAGAAATATGATATATCGGGAATATTTTTTATACCTACCTGTGGCTATTTATCTGGTGATGATATTAAGTCATTATCAAAAGATTTCGAGATAGGCGGGCATACTACTACACATCCTGAGGATTTGAAAAGGCTCTCGCCGAAAGATCAGTATAACGAGATCAAAGATAATAAAGATTATTTAGAGGAAATTATTGGCAAAAATATTCATTGGTTTGCCTACCCAAGCGGTAGATACAAACCAGAAGTCACCTGCGACTTGATTGAAAAAGCTGGGTTCCTCTACGCTCGAACTACTGTCATCGGCTACAACCCTATAATTCGTCCTTTAGATTATAGACTAAAGACTACTATGTCTATCTACCCTCGACCAGAATACAAGGGTAGGTATTTTCTGCAATATTTCAATAACTATATTGAAAGATTTTTGGATGAGGATGGCGTGCTACATATCTGGGGTCACGGACAAGACCTTGAAAAATATGATTACTGGCACGACCTCGAGGAATTATTTAAATATATTAAACATTTAGGATTACAAAATTATGATTAAAAAAATGACAATTGATGAGGCTTCAGACAGAATGAAACAAGCCACATTAGAAGCATCAGAACTTTATTGCAAACATAATAATCTTGAAAAAATTGATAGACAACATTGGATATTTTTGCATCTTGGGTTTATGTCGGCATTAAAATTATGTGGATATACTGAAGAAGAAGTAAGCCAAATTCAAGATGAAACTTGTAAAAAATTAGATTTAAAATAAAAATCAGTTTTATGATATTGATTACAGGACATCAGGGTTTTATCGGCACTAAGCTCTGCCAAGAATTAAGAAAAAGAAAAATTAGTTATTTTGGTTATGACTTAAAAACTGGTGATGATATTCGTGATAAGTACCAATTAGCAGAGGTATTTAATCGTAATCAGATCACAAAGGTTATTCATTTGGCAGCGCTTGCCGGTGTCCGGATGAGTAAAAACTATCCTAAAGATTATATTGATACCAATATTTTAGGGACCCAAAACATTGCTGATCTATGCAAAGAGTACAAAGTTGAAAACCTGATATTCTATTCCAGTTCATCTGTCTTTGGAAACTCAGTCAAACTACCGGCAGAAGATGATGCACCTAAAAATCCTATCTCTTTGTACGGGATTACTAAATTGGCTGGGGAGTATATAGTTCAAAACTCTGGCATCAAAAATATCATAGTCAGACCATTTACTGTTTATGGCGAAAATGGTCGCAAAGACGAGGTTGTCTATAAATGGATTGAACAAATAAAAGCCGGTAAGCCTATTACTATTTATGGTGATGACAGGTCTTGCAGGGGCTATGTTTATTTAGATGATCTGGTAGAAGCTACTATCAAATTGCTGGATTATAAGGAAAGTACAGCCTTGAATTTGGGAGGTAGTGAAATTGTTTATCTAAAAGATTTGCTGGATATTTTCAAAGCTAATATGCCATCAAATCGTAAGTTTGAGATTGATTACCTTGATAGACCGGAGGAGGATGTTTATCAGCAATTTGCTAACACTGCAAAGGCTAAAGAAGAAATTGGATTTGATCCGGAACCAAAATTTAAAAAAAATGTCAAGAGAATAATATATAAAGAGTTTTTGGATTTTTAAGATCATTTTACATAGGAGGGCGTAATGATAAACAATTATGTCCTTGACAGAGTAGGACAATCACATTGCCCAGCTTGCGGCAAGAAAACTCGTCATAAATTTGGCGAGATGGTCGGAAGCGGCGCTAAGATCAAGTTGTGTCTATATTGCGGCAGTCTCGATGTGCCTGAGGAAAGGGGGTGTGGTAGTTCAAGCTGTGGGGTAGTCAAATCTGATTAGGCTGTCCCCACAGCCTTTTATTCACTAAAACAAAATTATGCTTCAAAACGTAAGCGCATATAAAAATACTTCTGTTCACTGGAGTAAATCTCAGGCAGAAATTCAAAAACTTTTGGATAAGTATGATATTCAGGAAACCAGATTTAGTAATCTATCTGTAATGGCTCGTGGTGAACATACTAAATTACATAATAAAATAAAGCATAAAAAAATATGAGGGTTTATATTACAATGTCAGATCGAAAAAGTATTGGTGGTGGTTTTTCTTTTAATCAAAATTTAAAACAAGCTCTACAAGGAAAGGTAGAATTTGTCAATACCCTAAGCGAAGCTGATATTTTCTTGATCTCTGGGATCACTCAGACAGAGAAAGGACAGCTCGATTATGCTAAGCAGCACAGCATCCCTGTTGTGTTCAGGGTGGACAATATACCAAAGCCAAGTAGAAATCGTGGTATGGACGTTGTCAGTCGCTTTAAACAGTATTCTGAGGCTGCTGAGGTGGTAGTTTATCAGTCAGATTTTGCGAAGAAATTGTGCGAAAGGTGGTGCGGTGATGGAATTGTAATTTATAATGGCGTTGATACTGCACTGTTTAATAGTCTTGGAAAATCAATAGAAGCTAAGGTTAGCCAAAAAGAAGTTTATCTATTTGTAAATCATAGCTCAAATGTCAATAAAAGATTTGAGGAAGCCCTTTACAAATTCTCAGAGAAATGGCGTGATAACCAAAATATAGAGCTTTGGCTGGTTGGTCGCTGTGATGGTGAAGAACATAATTATGATTTTATTGCCGGTGAAAAGGTCCGTAATTTCGGTGTTATAGAGGATCGAAAAGAGCTGGCTCGCATCTATCGTAGCGCTGACTATTTGCTTTATCCGGCGTTTGCCGATGCTTGCCCTAATGTTGTTTTGGAAGCTCGAGCATCTGGCTTGATAGTTGCTGGGACTAATCCCGTAGGCGGCACTCAAGAGCTGCTAAAAGATGATCTCGATATTAGCCTCAAGAGAATGGGCGATGAATATTTAGGATTATTTAATTTGGTAATGGATACTCCAAGATGACAGTCAAAGATATAATAGACAAATTAAACTCCGGTGCTTCAAGAATATCACTTGGGCTTTGTGCCAATGGCGGCTGTTTTCATCAGCGCCGGCGTGGTAGAATAAAATCACAGTTTTGTCAGGAGTGTAGTGATAAGCATAATCGTAAAGATGAATATTCGGAAGGCGCTGCCTATACTGCTACACCTAATATTGAGTTTAAAGATGGTTGGTTTAGAAAATTATTAAAGTTTTTTAGAATAATAAAATAAAATTGCGACGGCAGTACGGGGTTTTGATTGTCGTTAGCGGGTGGACAAAATTAGTTTCTCGGTTTCCTGCGGAAAGCGCCTAACTAAAGACCACTGATAGACATCCTTGAGGATGTACTGCATCAGTTGATAGTAGGGTAAGGCTATACAAAACCATCTACCCCGATAATATCTGTTTAGCCCTCAGTCTAACTGGGGTGCGTATTGTTGCTCACAATCGAACCTAAACTATTTATTTCGCCATTTATAGTTTTGTTTCAAGGGTTTGATTGGGGGCTAAGGAGGTATTATGTGTCAAGAATTAGTTTATATTTTAAGCGGTTATTTTATAGGGCTATTTTGTGGTATTGTATTTGCTGGTTTAATTTGTTTAATTGAAAAAAGAAAATGAATTTTGGACCTCAAATAGAAAAAGTCTGGGAAATACTTGATGAGTTTGATGTCTATGGTAGAAATAGAGAAAAAGCTGAAAAGAAAATTATCAAAACAATAGAATATTTTAGTGATCGTTCTTATAGACGAGGTTTAAAAGATGGTAAAAAAATTAAGAAATAAATTTATGAGTAGATCAAGAACACAATTAGAAAATTGGATCAAGGGTTTGGACATCAAAGCCAAAAAAATATTAGATGTTGGCGGTAGCCAGTTGCCTTTGATAGACAGGATAAAAATTATCAAAGGTTTAGAAAAATATAAAATCTTGGATTTGCCGCAGCCTCACGAGACAAGACAAGACCCGCATATTGCTATGGACCTCAATGATAAATATGCTATGGAGCAATTTGCAGAATACAAAAACTATTTTAGCGCTGCGTTTTGTTTAGAAGTGATGGAGTATATTTATAATCCGGTACAGGCATTGGAAAATATGTCTTATTTTATTAAAAAAGGTGGAAAGCTATATATTAGCTTCCATTTTTATTATCCTGTTCATAAGCCGCACGGCAAAGATTATCTACGCTATACTGAATTTGGCGCTGTGAAATTGCTTGAGAACGCTGGCTTTGATGTACATCGTGTTGATATGCGCCTGCCGTCAGTTGAAAGTGCTGCTCTAATCGAACAGTACGATGGCAATGAGGGTAATAAGCGTGATCCTAATTATGGGCATCACTACGTCAATGGATTTTTAATAACTGCAATTAAACAATAATATTATGGAATTACTATTATTAGCAATTTGGGTTGTATTAGGCGCTTGGTGTGCTGATATTGCTCGTAAGCGAGGTAGATCACCTGTTTGGGGAGCTATCTGGGGTGTGCTATTCGGTTTTATTGCTATTATCATTTATTTGATAATGGGCTATACCGCCGAGCAAAAAGAAAAGGATTTAAACGATATGCTTGATCGCCGTGAAAAACGGGCTAACAAAGCCTATCAAGTAAAAAAATAATACTATATGGAAATAATAAATAGTACAATTGAATTTATATTTAGCGGTAAGCTATTTGTTATTCTGGGTATATTAGTATTTATTTATATGATATTAAAGCTAATAAACATAACAATAATTTTATGAGTGATGTATTTTCGATCGAATTAAAAAAAGGTATTAGAGTTATGGCTCGTTTTAATTCTGAGGATGACGAGCTTGAAATTTTAGATCAGAATAAAAATTGGGTTAAAGTCTATTCTTTAAATAAAACTCAATATAATGCCTTAAAATATTCAATACACGATCAAGGACAAGGAAAATAATTAAATAAATAGAAATTATGAAAGTTTTAATTATCTCGGATACGCCGAGAGATGGCTGGGCAATAGGCAAATTGTCTGATGTTATCATTCGGCATAATCCGCAAATCAATTTTACTTTTTTAGCAGTCCATCCTAAAGAAGTTGAAAAGCATATCGACAAAGTCAAAGAGGCTATTAAGGGAGTTGATCTAATTCATTTTCAATATTGGAATACAGCAAGACAGTTGTTTGAGTTTTTGCCAGAATTGAAAAGTTATAAAAGTATCTTGACCCATCATAATCAGAAAAATACTTTGTCTTATGACTGGAATAAAATGGGCATTGATTATCATATTACCCATACTGAAAAAAATCGCCAGCAGTTATTAGCTGATGGCTATAACGATAATAGTATTATTCAACACGGCATAGATTTGGATTATTTCAGCTATTTTGATGATTATACGGGTGATACAGGTTATGTTGGCTATGTTGGTCGGGTAGTGCCTTGGAAAGGCTTAAAAGAAATAGCTTGGGCTGCCAGACAGAACGATATGAAGGTTGTTGCTATGGGTAAGATGGATAAACCTGCCTATTGGGCTGAGATACCCTTAGAGGATCAAAACAATATTGATTTTACTTATAATAATGTCCCTGATAACGAAAGGATAAATTGTTATCGAGAGATGATGTGTTTTGTCCAAAATAGTTCTGCTGGGCGTGAAGAAGGTACTTTACCACTGCTTGAGGCTATGGCTTGTGGTGTACCAGTTATTTCTACTCCATCCGGTGAAGCTGCCGATATTATAAACGACGGCGAGAATGGCTTTATTGTTCCATTTGAAAATAAAGAAGCTCTAAAAGTCAAAATTAAAATGCTCAAGGATGATCCTGAGCTTCGTAAAAAACTTAGAGAAAATGCTTGGCAGACTATCAAGAATTTCACTGAGGAAAAAATGGCTCGAGAGTATTCTAAAATTTATTATCAAATTTATCACGGGCATAAAGAATTAGTGACAGTTATTACTCCAGCTTTTAATTCTATCAATGAAGTCATTGAAACCTACAAGGCTTTAGAAATTCAAACACTACCTATTGCTGAGTGGATTATTGTTGATGATAATTCCGATGATAATAAAATAAAAGAATTTGTTGAGAGCATTAAAGATGATAGTAGTTTTGCTATTCGATATATGAATACTGGCAAGGAAGGCTATAATCTTGCTATGGCTCGTAATATGGGCATTATCGAAAGTGCTACAAAATTTTTGATGTTTTTAGATAGCCGCTTGTCCCCTGATCCTGATGCTGTGATGTCTTTTACCAAAAACTATAAAGACAATCATTGGTTGTTTGGTGATAAAGGTAGTCATAAAAAATCATTTGTCGAAAACTTTAGCTTTATCAAACGAGGCGACCTGATCAAGATTGGTATGTTTTGTGAACGCATCGATCGCTATGGTGGTATGAGCCAAGAGATCAGGGCAAGGTGGGGAGCTGCCGGTAATGAGTTTAAATATATTGAGGGAGCTAAAGCTATACAATTATCTGGCTCTAAGACTACTAATAAAAGACGGCGAGATATTATCGCTATGAAATTAAGACTTTACAAGATGGGGCTATGATGGATAGAGAACAAATAAAAATCAATCTTGGTTGCGGTCGGCAACGGAAATACGGCTATATCGGTATTGATCAAATTCAATACGTAGATAAAAAAAGTAATGAAATGGTCGATAGAATTGTCGATATTGAAAAAAGCAAACTACCATTTGAAGATGATAGAATTGATGAAATATTAGCTGATAATATTTTTGAGCATTTAGGCGATGGCTTTATTCACGCTTTAAATGAATGTCATAGAGTTTTACGTCCTACTGGTAAATTAGTTGGTACTGTGCCTCTGGCTGGGACCAAAGAGGATTTTCAAGATATTACTCACAAGCGACATTTTATAGAAGAAAGTTTTGGTTATCTAACTGGCAAAAATAAAGCTATGGATAATAGACCAAGCCATCCTCGCTATGCTGATTATGGAGTATTACCTTGGAAAAAGAACGAATTATTTGTCAAAAATAATTTAATATATTTTAATTTATCACCTAAGAAGTAATTTTATGAAAGTTAATTTAGGATGTGGCGAGGATTTTGGCGAGGATTTAATTGGCATTGATGTCCACGATTACGGACAGCAACATATTCTTGATCTTGAAAAAGATAAATTGCCTTTCGAGGATGATAGTATAGATCAGGTTTTCGCTAAGCATTTTATTGAGCATCTAAAAGATGTCAAAAATTGTTTGAACGAGTGTCATCGGACTTTACGTAAAGGCGGTGAGCTTGATATTAAAGTACCAAATGCTATGTGGCAAGGAGCATTTATGCCACCTCACTTTCAGCATATTACTTTGTCTTGGTTTGATTTTTTGAGTAAAGATAAAACCAAATTGTATGGTTATTGTCAATGGGAAATAAGGCTATTAGAAGCTACTAATAAAACTTCTGATGTACCTGATGGCAAAGAAATTCATTGTATATTAACTCCAATAAAATAAAATTATGACACAACATAAAATAGTCTGCATTTGTGGTAAGTGTAATCCAGAGGCTATAAAACAAGAATTACTACACGAATACACAGCTTGGCTTATCAAAAACGGATATACTGATACTGATCCAGCTTGTGAAGAATCATTAGCAGTAGATGAGTTTTTAAAAGAGCAATTAAATAAAAAAAACAATGAAAAAACTAAAAGTATTTAATCATCCTTGGCATCTTGCCCATCAATACGAGCTGATGAAATTTGATTGGCTTGAGTGGTCTTGGCTTGTCCAGTATCACCGGCAATATGGTGACACTTCAAGAGGTGACTTTTTCACCGGCAATATGGTCCCTCACTATGAAGCAGGCAAATATGATTTTGCTCTATTGCATTTAGATCAGCAATGTTTAGCTGATAATTTATTAGAGCGAGGCAAAGGAAGTTTATATCGTGAGCTAAATGAGACTATCCAAGATATTCCAAAGATAGTTCTTATGCACGGCACTCCTTTTTATCCAGAGCATTTTGCTACTCAGCAAGAAATGATTGATAAAGCCAAAGAGCTTATTGGTGACAACTTTGTTATCACTAATTCTAAGGCTGCTGCTGAGCAGTGGGGCTTTGGCTATCCTATTTGGCACGGGATGGACCCTAAGGAGTGGTATGACCTACCAAAAGAGCCTCGTGTCGTGACTATGATTGGTCCGGCAGGTCTTGATTGGTATTATGATCGCAATTTCTTAAAAGCTGTTAAAGACTATTTAGAGGAGGAGGGTATTATGCACTGTCATATTACTGCTGACTGGGCTGCTAATAATTGGGAGGAATATCGCCAATTCTTAGGTCGCAGTTTATTATATTTTAATCCTACACGAGAAAGTCCTATGCCTCGAGCAAGAACTGAGGCTATGCTATCCGGCTCTTGTGTTTTGACTACACCTAATCAAGATGCTGATCAGTTTATTAAAGATGGCGATAACGGATTTATCATACCCCGTAATCCTAAAAAGGTTGTTGAGCTAATCAAATCCTTGATGAAAGATTATGATTTGGCTTTAAAGATTGGTCAGGCAGGTAAAAAAACAGCTATCGAAACTTTTAGTCATAAACGCTTCGAGGATGATTGGAAAAAAATGATACAATTAGCTTTAAAAATAAAACTATGAAAATTGGAATTTTAACTTTTGAGAAATTTCATCGTAAGCCTTTCAACTCTATTGGTAGTTCTCGGATCAGGGTCAATGATATGGTCAAATATTGGGATGATGCCGAGATTTATAAATACGGGCAGAAATATGATGTGATGATCTATCAAAAAGTCTATTGGACTGAACACGCCAAAACATTTAGAGGACTAAAGATTTTGGATATTTGCGATGCTGATTTTATGCACTGGGGCTATAAGACTATCGAGATGTTGCAGTATTGCGATGCTTTAGTCACGCCTACTCAAAAATTAGCAGTCGCTCTGGCTCGCTATACTGATAAACCTGTCTGGGTTATCCCTGATAGGATGGATTTAAACAACTATCCTCACAAGAAAACACATACTGGTAAAGCCAAAAAGATAGGCTGGTATGGTTATGCACAGAACTTTCATATCGTCAATGAAAGTGGCATTATGAAAGCTCTATATGATCTAAATAAAAAAGCCGCGGACCTTGAGTTTATTGCTATTTCAAATGGTATGTATGTGCCACCGGCTTTTGCTAAGGATGCAGTCAAGATCACTAATTATCGTTGGAGCCTAAAGACTGTCAATCAGGATATTCAGAAATGCGATATTATTATCAATCCTAAATTAGATAGCGGACCTTATCAGTACAAATCAAATAATAAAACTCTACACGCTCTTGCTTTAGGCGTACCGGTTGCTCACGATCTCAATGAGCTATTAGCTTTGATGGATGGTGATGCCCGTAATACTGAGATAGAGGAAAAGACTAAATTACTCAAAGACAAATATCATATTACGCAGTCAGTAGAGGAATATAAAAATTTAATTAAAGACATCTATGTATCAGCAAAAAAAGAAGTGGACAACAGCTAAATCTACTGAGTATAAAGGTCATAGATACGATAGCAAATTCGAGGCAAGCTATGCTGCTGATCTTGATCTACTTGTTAGAGCTGGCAAAGTAAAAAGCTGGGAGCGGCAAGTCAAAATACCTTTAGAGGTCAATGGCTATCATATCTGTAATTACTTTATTGATTTTATTGTCTATCACGCTGACGGAATAATTGAATATGTCGAGTGCAAAGGTGTGGCTTTTCCTGTATGGGCAATTAAGTGGAAAATATTTGAAGCACTGTACTCTGAGAAGCCAGATGTTAAATTAACTGTTGTACAGCAGGGCAATTTCAGACTACCAAAAGCAAGGAAAATTAAGTAGTTATCCACTGTCCCCTCCCCTCCCCTGATTTTTGAAAAATTTTGACCCAATGAAAATGGGGCAAAACTCAATAAAACAGGTAGAGATAGCGGAGGAGGGGAGTGCGCTAAAAATTAAATAAAATAGTATGTCGATTAAAAAAATTAAGGTTGGAATACAAGGTAAATATTCAATTATAGATAGCGAATTTTTTGATTTAGTGAAAGATATGACTTGGGGGGAAGGCGGTGCAGCAAAAGGGAAGCCTCAGTATGTCAGACATCAAAAATATAATCGTGATACAAAAGAAAGAAGTTATATATCATTACATAGATATATTTATGAAAGTAAATTTGGTAAATTAAAAAAAGGGCAAGAAATAGACCATATAAACGGAAATAGATTTGATAATAGACTTTGTAATTTAAGAGCCTGCACTCATCAACAAAATTCTTTTAATTATGGCAAAAAACCAACGAGAGCTAAGATATACTCAAAATATAAAGGTGTCTGGTATAGAAACGAAGAAGGCAGGATAAAGCGTTGGACGGCAGAAATTAAAATAAACTATAAGAAAAAGTATATAGGAACATTTTTGACTGAAAAAGAAGCTGCAATTGCTTATAATGAAAAAGCAACAGAGCTTCACGGAAAATTCGCTTTTTTAAATAATATAAATAATTGAAACAAATATATGGAAAATGAAAAATTAGTTTGGCATAATGAAAAGAGAAAAGTTAAAGATTTAGTGCCTTGGGAGCAAAACCCAAGACAGATGAGCGAGAAACAAGTTAAAGATTTAGAATTTTCACTAAAAAAATTCAATTTAATGAGTATCCCCGTTATAAATACTGATAATTTGATTATATCCGGACATCAGAGACTTAAGGTTTTATCACTATTGGGCAGGGGCGAAGAAGAAATAGATGTAAGAGTGCCTAATCGTAAATTGACTGCTGATGAATTTAAAGAAGCTAATTTGCGTGAAAATAAAAATGTTGGTGATTGGAACTGGGAGGCATTAGCTGATTTCGATAGTGATGAGCTTATTGATTTTGGTTTTGAGCCAGAGGTCCTTGAAAAACAATTTAATCTTAGTGAAGGTGATCAAGGCGATCCAAGTGATAGTGAGGATTTGGTAAAATTAGTTTTCAAAGTCCCCGCTTCTAAAGCTGAGGAAATAATGACACAATTAAAAGAACACGATAAAGATAAAAATATTGCTCTGTATAAAGCAGTCACTCTAAAAGGATAGTTATGTCAAAGTATGGTAATGACAAAAAAAAGGAGCATTTAGCTATGATCCGGCGTGCTATGGTTGTCAATCCGCAAGCATCCGGTCAACAAATAACTGATCTTTTAAAGAAAAGGGGACATAATTTTGGCAAAAACTATGTCTATGCAATGATCAAAAGGGTCAGGGGCGAACGTGCTACACGCTACGATAGAAAGACCAAAGCTATTGTTGTTGCTGAATTTCACGATTTTATAGAGCAGTTAGAGCCACGCTTACGAGAGATTGCCCTTAGTATAGATGATGAACGTGCGGCAGTTCAGGCTATAAAAACTCTGGTAGAGAATAAAAAACTACTTATTGATATGGCTATGGACTTGGGACTAATCGAAAGACAATTAGGTACTGTCAATGTCAATAATTTTGATATGGCAGCTTTAAGTAAAATAGCTGAGGATGCAAGTAGAAAACGAAAAAAAGATAATAACGGAGGAAACGATATTGAAATCGTTGATGAACAATAGCATTTTTGTCAATGAGATATTTTCATTATGTTTTCCAGAGGATAGTTTTGTAGGCGGAAGTTTTGTTGATCGTATCGCCTACTTTATGGAAAATAAATATACTATGAGGGTATCTGCTCGTGATCACTTTAAATCTACCAGTTTTTATGCTCACTTCCTAAGAATGTCAATGCAAAATGCCCATCGTAATTTAGAGGGGCATTATTTTAGCTTTAAAGAAAAGATGGCTGGCTATCATATTGCTAAGATCAAGCAGATGAAAAATCTCAATCCTCTATTCGATAAATGTATTGATAAAAAGAAAAACGCTGAGGCTGTTATAAAATATACTTGGGATGGCAAGCATTATCATACGTTGGTCCCGCACGGCTTATTGGCTTTTAAACGTGGTATTCACTGTGACCTTTTATATGTTGATGATCCTTTTCAAGACCCAGCAAATAAATTAGTCACTACTATTATTGATAAAATAAATAAAATAGTTAAGACAGAAATATTGGATATGGTCAAGAAGGGTGGTCAGTTGCATATTGCTGGTACTCCGCAGACTGAAAATGACTTTTTCTTTGATCAAGCGTTTCAAGATAGTTTTGCTACACTGATTTTACCAGCTATTGTCAATGATAAAACCAGAGAGGTACTTTGGAAAGAGTGGATGAACTGGGATGACCTGATGAAAAAGAAAGAATTGCGTGGTGATAAGATTTTTAATCAGGAATATCTATGCTCCCCTGTCTATACTGAGGAAGCATTTTTTACCAAAGACCAGATCGATGACATTATCTCTAATAGGCAACCACTCAATGCCAGAGTACGCTACGAGACACAAAATGAGGTCATAGCAGGCTTTGATATAGGTAAAAAGGCACATCCATCACATCTGGCTGTTTTCGAGCTTGTAGATGGCAAACTAAAAGAAATCTATCAGCGCTGGTGGGACCGAATTGATTACACTGTACAGATAGATGATCTCACTGCTATTGTGGATAACTTGAAGATAGATCGATTATTTTACGATGCTACTCGTGGCGAATTGGAAAGTTTATCTGAACAGGGACTATTGCCGGAGTGTATGATACCGGTAAATTTTAGTTCTAAGACTAAAAACTCTATGGCTACTGAGTTTGAAAAAGCTGTTATACAAAAGAAAATGGAATTATTGCCTGACCAGCGACAGCGTGATCAAATCTTACTTGTTGATAACGAACTCAATGCTATCACTACCCCGCAAGGTCACGGAGATAGTTTTTGGTCAATAGCTTTGGCGCTTGCTGACTGTTTAGAAGCCCAGCCAAACCTTGAAATTCTGTAAGGTGTGGATATATTGTGAATAAGTTAAATAATAAGAAAAACAAAAAACCCTTATAAAATAAGAGTTTTCTGTACAATTGCCCAACAAAGAATTTATTTTTATATCTTTACAAAAAATCCAAAATAGATTATTATAAAAGATACTGGGAAAAAACAAAATCTTATGTACAAATATTATATCAAAAAACATAAAATAACACAAGTGGGAATTGAACTGCGTGTGTTTTTTGTTTAATTACAATATAGACTGGTTTTATCAGGGTGTTTTGCCAAAATAAAATAAAAAAACTTCTGAAAATCTTGTAGGCATCCCCGTCCTCCAATTAAATTGGGGGCTGTCCTATGCTTATAAGACAAGGTGAGGCGATAGCTTCTGGGATGCGATCTCAAATCACCATAGTCTATTACATATTGCCAAAACCGCCTTGCCTTGAAATATATAGGACAGGGGGGTAATAAATTTGGCAATTTTTTTATTTTATGTTATTATTTGAATATGGAAGGTATAGTGCTTCATTGTCGAAATCGTAGTTGTCAAAAGTTGTTAGCTAAAAATGTACGGCTGCCCCTCGGCGCTTCAATGGATGTAAAATGCTTTAGTTGCGGTGATCTAAACTGCATCTGCTCTGAAAGGGAGGGAGTAAAGGTAAAGAGTTTATCTGAAACTCGGAAACCTGATATAATTTCATTATCAATAGAATAACTTTTTGCTAAACTACGTGTGTTAGCGCAAAGGCTTGAACTATGTGCGTCTTGTGTGCGTAGTTTTTTTTATATAACTAAAAATATTATGGATATTTTAGATGATCTAAATAAAATTGAGCAAGAACAAAAGGGCGCTGATGCCGGTGACTTTTCAGCGGTCTATTATAATAAAATTGCTCCAAGTACAAAAGAAGCAGATTATTTAAACACAAATACAGGTTGGGTTTATGCTTGTACTACTGTTATTTCTGATGAAGTAGCTAATATCGACATAGAGCTATTTAAGAAAAAATCAGATGACGAAGTAGAACAAGTCTTTAATCATCCTGTTTTAGATTTGTTAAATAAGGCTAATAATTTTACTACTAAATTTGATTTATTTTCTTTGACACAGCAATATCTTGATCTGGCTGGTGAAGCCCCTTGGTTTGTTTTAAAAGACGGAGCGTTGCCATCTGAAATATTTTTATTGAGACCAGATAAATTAGTTGTCAAAGCCGGCTCTAAAGATTTTGTTGATGGCTATGCTTATCGTAATGATAAAGGTAAAGAAATTCCTATTGAGGCTGATGAGCTTATATTTATCAAATACCCTAATCCTACAAATATGTTTAGAGGACAGGGTACTCTACAAGCTGCCGCTACTGTTGTTGATATTGAGAAATTTAGCGAGACCTATAATAAAAACTTTTTCTTTAATGGTGCCTCTGCCGGCATTATATTTAAAACTGATAAAGTTTTACAAAAAGATGTCCGTGAAAGATTTAAAAAACAAATTGATCAAAGTTATAAGGGTGTATCAAATGCCCATAAATATCTTATTTTAGAAGCTGGATTGGATGCAAAACCTCTACAACTTTCTCAAAAAGATATGGAGTTCTTTAATCAATTGAACTGGACCAGAGATAAAATTTTGGGAATTTTCAGGGTACCAAGAACTGCCTTGGGTATTACTGATGATGTCAATCGTGCCAATGCAGAAGCTACTGATTATGTCTTTGCGAAGCGTACTATCAAGCCAAAGATGAAAAGATTGATTGAACAGTTAAATGAATTTTTATTGCCAATGTATCCGGATGGTGAGCAACTATATTTAAGCTTTAAAGACCCAGTACCTCAGGATGTTGAAAAACAAACCAAGGTCTATGAGAGTGGTATTAAAAATGGATATTTAACAATCAATGAAGTTAGAGCTATGCAAGGTTTGGAAGGCATTGGTCCAGCCGGTGATATTGTTTATTTCAATGGTCAACCTGTTGATGGTACACAAAACAATAATGATAGTGGTGAGAAAATATTTGGAAAGGAAAAACAAAAGATTTTGGTTGCTATTAAGGCTCGTAATAAATCTGCTACCTATAAAGAAAAAGTTAAATTCATCAATGAAAAAATTACAAAGGCTGTCAATGCTGTTCGTGGTGATATAAAAAATATGATTATCGCTGAGGAAAAACATCAAGATAAAACTGTGATGAAATGGAGCGAACAAAAAAAAGAAGATAATTGGCACGCTATTATTAAGCGAGCTGATCGTAATGAAATGCGTATCAGACGTGCTGTTGAAAAACAATTTGATGCTCAATTAGAAAGAATATTGACAAGTAATAATCAGAAAAATATCAAAGTTGGCGATTGGAAATTAAACATAGATAATGAAAAACAAATCTGGTTTAGAATTTTATTGCCTATTATTTCAGATATAGTCATAGAGGAAGGTCAAAGTGTAATGTCTGCTATTTCTGCCGGTTTAACTTTTGATGCTTTTGATGAAGTAGTCCAGAATTTTATTGATAATCATACTTCTCTAATATCTAAGGGAATAAATGAAACTACTAATAGAAAAATCAGAAGGTTAGTAAAAGATAACTTTAAAGAAAGCGAAGAAGTTATTGCCCGCAAGATGCGTAAAATGTTTGATGGCTTTACTCGTGATAGAGCTAAACTAATTGCTCGTACCGAGACATTTAAAGCTATCAATTTCGCCACTGAGGAGGGTTATAAACAATCTGGAGTAGTTGAAGGTAAAGAGTGGTTTACAGCCTTAGATGAGCGTGTCTGTCCTTTTTGTATGCCTCTGCACGGCAAGATATTTGCAGTCGGTGAAACTATTTATAGTAAAGGCGATACTGTCCACGGCAGCGATGGATCAAGTTTTGTAGCTGATTATGAGACTATTAAATATCCACCTCTACACGCTAATTGCCGGTGTGGTTTAATTCCGGTTTTAATCGGTCAGAAAGAATTTGAAAAAGTTATCAAAGCCAAGATTACTCTGTCTAAATATAAAAAGGAAAATCGTGGTCAGGAAGAAATTGATAAGATCAATGAAAAGATTGATAAATTAAAAACTGAACAAAATAAAACTTCTGAGGATGTCAAAAAAGTAGATAACAAAATTGGTGATATTGATAAAAAGACTGATAAAAAAATTGATAAAATCGCTGAGGGAGTTAAGGGAATTTTAGAAGATGAATAAAAAACAAGAAAAACTGATAAAATTGTTGAAGGCTTTAGAGGGTAAAAAAATTACTCCTCAAGATTTTACTAAGTTGATTTTGACTGAAGCTATTGGTGAAATAGATAAATTGACTGAAATTCTTAAAGGTTTGGATACTAAGTTAAATAATATTGATTTTGATAAACAAGAAAAAATCATTGGTTCTTTGAAAAATATTAAAGATGAAATAACAAAGGTAAATTCTAAAAAAATTGATTTATCTGGTATTGAAAAGCAACTTGCTGAGATCAATAAAAAAATGCCTAAAGGTATCGATGTAAACAAACTGGGTGAGATTGTATCTATTCTAAAAAAGATAGATACAAAGTCCGAGTTTAGTATTAAAGAGCCTACTTGGTTGGAAAAAATAAATCCTTCCAAGCATATTAAGGCTTTAGGTGATCGTATCATTAAGCAACTTGCTAACGAAATTGTCAAGGTTAATGTTCAAAATGATTGGGTACCTGTCAAGATTTTAGATGCTAAAGGTAATGTTATTGAGCGCTTTGTTCCACCTAATCCGGCTGGTGCCGGAGGAGGTAAAGCTGGTCCTGATCCTGTTGGTTTAAAAAATATTGCTGATGTTAAAATAAATCCTGCTACTGAAGATAAACAAGACGATATAATCACAAGATTAAGTGATGTTCAAGCACCTATTCCAGTAGATGGCGATTCAGTTTATGCTAAAGATGTTGATACAGTTAATTCAGATATTGGTGATTTTAGCGGTGCAATATCTGATTTATTTGATGACAGGACAAGCACAGTGACAACCAGTGTAGATAATCCAAGTTTGACTGTCGCTTTAGAGAGACCAATAAGCAATAAAGCTATCACAATAATCACATCGAGTGGCGACTTTAGTAATGTGACAATAGTAGCCAAAAATGCGGCTGGCACAGTCCTTGAGACCATAGATGATAGTGCAAATAACACAAAATATACATCTCATACTTATTATTTTACTGATATAGATAAATGGTGTGTATTAGATATTTCATTTACAACTACCGATGATGTCACATTATCTTTTCTGGATATATATAAATCTGTTCACGTTGACGCTCATTTACACGCTTTGAAACCAGACGGCACAGTGACAGCTATTGATGCTACTGCCGGAGGTAATTTGAAAGTATCTATCGAGGAAAGTGACCCTGCTGCTACACTCGTGACTACACCAGCAAGCTCCATCATAGATAGTGGTAATTCAACTACTACTCCTTTGGGTATAGATGGGGTTTATACTGGAACAGCTTTTGATTGTGAAGGATATTCAAGTATTACAAATACTATTTATGCAGATGAAGATTCTGCTACTGATGGTATGCAATATCAATTTTGTTCTGATGATAGTTTTGGAGCTAATACTGATACTCATTCATTTACTTTAGATTTTTCTGATAGTCCTGTTAGAAGATTCCAATTTTCAGTAACAGCCAGATATTTTAGAATTAAATATACCAATGGAGGTACAGCACAGGGAGCATTTGATGTACAAAATATAGCCCATAGAACTAATGTACTTACTTCAATTCATAGATTAGGAAACGATACTACATTAGACAGGTCAGCGCAGTTAGTAAAAGCTCTTATTATGGGTGAAACTACTGCTGGCGGTGGCGGTACAGTAAATGTAAAGGTTAATCCTTCTGGTACTTTAGAAGTCAATGAGGAAAATAGTGCTGCTATTCTTACTGCTTTACAAATAATGGATGATTGGGATGATGCTGATAGAGCTAAAATATCCAATCGGTTAATCAAAAGCGCTATTGATGATACGACAGTTGATAGTACAGCCGATCTTATCTTTGATGCTTCTGGTGATACTGATGCTGTAGAATTGACAATAACAAATTGTCATACAACAGAAGTTTATGTTGGTGAGGATAGTTCAGTCTCGACTACGGACTTTATGTATTACATTCCACCAAAACAAACCATAGTTATAAATCACGCTGGGAATTCTGGTACAACAGAAGACCTTTATGGTATTAGAGATACTGGTGATAGTGGTTTAATAAAAGTTTATTCAAGAAAATATAAAACTTAATTAAAAATATATGGCTTTAGAAAGAGAAGAACAATATAAAAAATACACAGTAGCAATAGGAGCTTTAAAGACTTTTATTGGTGCTGGAGGAGCTGAAACAGTCACTGATGTAATATTAGATGACAGACTTCAGGTAAAAACTTCACAAGGTGATAATCCGCTTACTGTTAGAACCTATTATATCAATCTACCAGAAGCAAGGGATGCCTTAAGTATAAGTGATGGTGAGTCTTTTAGCGGTGTGGACTTTAGTGATGATTTAGTAATTACAACAATTAAAGTAATAGTCTAATGGCAAGAGTAAAGGGCTGGTTTAGAAGCGGAACTGCTGCTGAACCAAGACCAAATGATATAGTCACCACTTCACAGAGTTGGGACCCAAAGAGTAGTTTTACTGGTAAACAATTAGAATATCGTATTGGTTCCAGTTCTTTAACTAAATTTGTTGGTACCTTTGATGGTTCTTACGGGGTGGGTACATATTATTCAAAAGGAATTGTATTTATAGACGAGGTTCATCAAAAGGGAATTATCCCAGCCAATTCAAGGTTCGATATAGATATTTATGCAAAAACCACCATTTCAACAGTCGGTAATTTTCAATTAGTTTTTGCAGGGATATTTATATGGGAGGGTGCTACTGATACCTTAAAACATCAAATAGTGACACCTGCTTGGGGAATGACTAATTCTTGGGCAAATTATAATACTTATGCTGTTTCTGATACCGTAATGAGTTCACAAACTGATATTGTTTTAAATGCCGGTGATAGAATATGTGTAGAATTTTATGGATATTGGCGAGTATTTTTTGGAACTGTGGTTGTAAGAAAGACAGGGCAAGCTATTAGATATGGTGGTACTGGCGGTTATGAAAGTTTCCTTGCTTATCCACAAATACAAGAAATACAATATTATAATAAAGGTAATAAAAAAGTAGGTTTAATATAATAATTTATAAAATAATTAAATAATACTATGAAAAAACAAAACATTAAGGCTTATATTGAAAATGTGGATGGCAAGATGGTTGCTGTGGCTTCTGACGATAGTTTAGATAGACACGGCGATAGTATCAAACAAGATGTTTGGGATTTGCGTAATTTTCGTAAAAACCCAGTTTTGCTTATGTCACATCAATATCAGCTACCGCCAGTTGGGATTGCGAAAAATTTTAAGGTCGTAGATAACAAACTTATCTTTGAGCCTGTTTTTCACGAAATTACTCAATCGGCGAGGGAAGTTAAGCAAATGTTTTTAGACGGCATTATGCGGGCTTTCTCAGTTGGATTTTTACCGAACGAAAAGAAAAATGAGTTATTGGAAATTTCTGTCGTATCAGTACCAGCAAATCCTAATGCTATTGTATTTGAAAAAAGTGTTAGTGATGATGATAAAGCTAAAATAAAATCTTGGATTAAAGGTGAAACTGATCGTAATAAAAAAGTCAAAGACCAAGGTAAAGCTATTGATGAAGTTATGGAACACGTAAAATCAATCAATATTCGTTTAAATAATATTGAAAAGGTCGGCACCAAGCAGAAACTTGATGTAAATATCATCGGGAAATCTCTTGAGAGGCTTGATAAATCATTGAGCTATTTAAATCGTAAAGTTGTTAAGAAAGGGAAATAATATATGGGTAAAAAATATATTATGGTCAATGGAAAAAAGATTTTCCTAAAAGACGGCGAAGCCCCAGAAGTTAAGGATGAGGATGAGGACAAAGATGCTCCTGATACTACCGAAGCTCCTGACGGCGAAGGTGATGCAGATGCGGAAGCAGATGCTGATGCTGATGCCCCAGAAGGTGACGACCTTGAGGATAAGGTTGATAAAGTTGCTGATAACTTAGCTAATTCTGTTCGTGAAAAACTTGGCTTAGAAGGACTTGAGAAAAAAGTCGATGGTCTATTGTCTGCTCAAGACAAAGGCAATTCTAAGATTATGAGTATTTTACAGGGCAAGGATTTGACTAAGGGCAAAAATCAACTTACCAAAGAGGAAAAAATCGTTGGTTTCTACCACGCATTGGTCTCTGGTGATCGTGAGGTTGCCAAAGCGTTGTCTGAGGGTACTGCCGCTGATGGTGGTTATCTTTTCCCAGATGAGTTCAGAGCCGAGTTAGTTAGATGGCTCACCGATCAGAACAGAATGCGTAGTTTGGTCCGTGTTGTACCAATGAGACGTGACGTGTTAAAAGCGCCAAGTCTTGTTGAAAGTGTCCAAGTTTATTGGACTGCTGAAAATGCAGCTAAGACTACTACCACTGCTCACTTCGGCGAGATCACTCTTACTGCTCGCAAAGTTGCCGCTATTCTTTATGCTTCTGATGAATTGATTGAGGACAGCACAGAAATTGATGTTGTCAATTTAATCATTCAATTATTTGGCGAAAAAATCGCTGAAGAAGAAGATAGAGTTATTTGTGCTGGTAATGGTACAACTGAGCCGACTGGTTTGATAACAGCTGGCACTATCAGAACTGTTAGTGTTGCTGGTAATCTTAACTTTGATGATATTATTGACTTGGTTTATGCCGTGCCTCAAAAATATCATAAAGCAGCATCCTTTCTTGTTCACAGAACTAATATCAAAGAACTTCGCAAATTGAAGGATAATGATGGTCGTTATATCTGGTCTGAGCCTATCTCAGCCGGTGGTGCGCCTACCATCTTAGGTTATCCTGTTTATGAAGTTAATTGGGTTGGTGAAGCTAACATTTTCTTCGGAAATTGGAAACTCGCTTATTGGTTAGGTGACAGGAAAAAGATGACAGTTAAGATCAGCAATGATACAACTCAAGCATTTACTCAAGATATGACTGCAATCCGTGTGGTTGCTCGTATCGGCGGTAATGTTGTGTTACCTGATGCAGCTGCTCACTTGGATAGCATACCTTAAATTGTTGATATATAGGGTGGCTAATGCGCTAAAGGTATTAGCTATCCGCTTATGTCAAAAATTAAAAAGACATCAAAAAGACTAAAGAAAAAGGGCAAATTTTGGAAAGATAAAATGCTCAAATTTAGCAATCCTAAAATTAAAGTAAAATAATTATATGGCTTATACAAGTAAAGAAAAAGTAGAGGATTATTTAGGTATCACTTTACCAGCTGATCTGACTGATCGTTTGAATGACGATTGGATACCGGCTGTCCAATTATGGGTAGATAATTATTCAGAGATGTCTTGGGAAAATGATGCTGATGCCGCAGCAGATAGATATTTCGATGGCTCGGGAGCCAGAGAATTGCTAATCGATACTTATTATGCTTTGGTGAGTGTCACTACTTTGGATGTAGATGGTGATGATGATGTCACAATTGATACTGATGGTATTATAGAATATCCACTAAATAGGACTGCCAAGGATAGGATTTATTTGGAGACAAGTGCCAGTATTGCTAAATTTCCTGCCCATCGAAACGCAGTAAAAATAAATGCTAAATGGGGTTTTGCTTCTGTTGTACCTGAGGATATTTCTTTGGCAGCTACAAGATTATTAGGTCATTTATTAAATAAAAGAATAAAAGGCGGTGATACAAAGTCTGAAAGTTTAGGTGATTATAGTATTAGTTTTTTCGAGATTGATGAAGCAGCTAATTTACTTGGTGTCACTAATATTTTAGATCAATATCGTCCATTAGATTTATAATATGAGTTTTGCTAATTTGAGAACAGAGAGAATAATCATCAGCCGGATGCAAACTACTTCTGGCAATAAGATTGCTATGGCTACTTTGACCGCAGCTTATGTTAATTTACAAGGACTGGACGATGAAAAAACTGCTTTGGTTGGTGGTGTGTACGGAAAAACATTTGTGATCTACGCTGATATAAATGAGGATATTCGAGAGGGTGATAAAATAAAAGATACTATTCGAGGTAATTTTTATAAAGTAATTAAAGGCGGAGTGACCAAGCATAGTCAGGGTAGTATCGAATATTTAAAAGTTGTTATTAGGGAAACTTAGTATGGATATAAATATAAAAGTTCAAGGTTTAAATCAATTCCGTGCTAAAATGAAAAAGTACCCGATTAAAATTGGTCGGGGTTTACAAGAGGCTATTGAGAGGATCACTTTCATAGGCGAAGCTGGGATCAAGCGTGCGGTAGTGTCTGGCTCTACACGGGCTTTTGACACCGGCAACCTATTTCGACTGGTAAGGAGTAAAATAAAACTGCTGGAGGGCGAAATTAGGGCAGATGCGCCATATTCTATCTACGTTCACGAAGGTACTCGCTATATGCGAAAAAGACCTTTTATGACACAAGGAATACAAAATGTCAAGAACGCTATGGAAAGTGAGTTAAATTCATTTATAAAAAAAGCATTGAGATAATATTATGTGGGAAAATTTGATAGTAAAATTAAAATCAATTTTGGAAGCAAACAATGAGATTGCAGTTGTCTTTGATTATGAGGAGGGCGAATTTGATAGCCAACCGGCAGCAGTTATTGTACCGAGTGATAGTGAAGCAGAATACTCTACCTCTTTAGATAATTCAAGAGTTTATGCTTTTTCTGTATTCTTATTTGTCCAGAGAAATGATAAAAATGTCCCCTATGATGATAAAAAAGCTGATGCAATAATGAGAGATTTAGTAGATAGTGTAGTTGATGATTTTGATAAAAATTGGAATTTGTCTGGGCTAACTTTGAAAACTGGATACCAGATGCTAATGATGGAAGCCGCACCAAGTCAATGGGGCTATGCAAATCGAGAAAATCTTTATCGTATGTCTGAAATAATTGTAAGGGTCCATCTAAACGTAGATACAAATTTAATAAGTTAATAAATAATTAAGTAAAAAAAAATTATATGGCTAAGAAAATCGGAAGGCTAATCAATTTGGGAATAGCAAACGAAGCTACAAGAGGCACTGCTGTCGCTGCTACAAACTGGTTGCCAAAAGCAAATATTACCTACTCTGATAGAGTTCAAAAAGCCCCTACACAGGTCGGCTATGGGACTATTGGTGATGGTAATCAAGAATTAGTAGCCTTGAAATGGTCTGAGGGTGATGTAGAATTTGACCTTGTAAGTGAAAGTATGGGTGTTATTCTAAAATCTACTTTTGGAACTGTTGGAAGTGCTGCCTATTCAACAAGTGCCTATGAGCATACTTTCTCAATTCAAAATGATAATCAGCACGATAGTATGACATTTTGGGTAGAGGATAGTGCTGAAAGTAATGACATTTTCTTTGAGATGGTTATGGTCAACCAGTTGATTATGAACATCGTCCCTGAGGATGTTGTCAAATGTACAGTTAATTTTGTTGGTAAAAGTTCTGAGGATACCTTAGGATTATCAGCAGCTTATGTAGCTGAAACTAAATTTGCTGGTCGGCACGCTTCTATAAAGATAGCTGATTTGACTGGTAATTTAAATGCTGCCACAAGATTAGATGTCAGAAGTCTTGAATTTACTATCAATAAAAATGTTATGAGAGATCATAGTCTTGGTACTGTTCAAGCAGTTGACATTGTCAATCAAAAAATAGAGATCACTGGTACTATTGTCCTTGATTTAGAGGATGATACTTATAAAGACTATATGTTGAATGGTACATATAGAGCTTTGCGTATCTTGATTGAAAATACTGATGTCACTATTGGCTCAGCTGGTAATCCATCATTTTTACTTGAGTTATCTCGAGTAGCTTTTGATGCTTGGGAGCCGGATAGACCAAATGATGAAATCACTACTCAAACAATTACTTTCAGGGCTTTGTATGACACTGTCAATAGTAATATCGTTAATGACTGTCATTTGAGAAACACTACTGCAAGTTATTAAAATTAAAAATTAAATAATATAATTTTATGCCTGTATTAAAAGATTTTAGACGGACTAAAAAGATTAGTTTGTCAAAACACGAGGGTTCTGAAATTGAAATTTATGATGGTATCATCGTCAAAGATGCTATGGGATTTAATTTGGAAAATCCTCAAAATGCAAATAGCTTAGAACTGATACCAAAGATGATCAAAGATTGGAATTTTACTAATGAAAAAGAAGAAAAATTGCCAATCAATATGGAAAGTTTAGAGCTATTAGATATGGAAAGTTTAACTGAATTGACAAATACTATAAACGAATTTGCTAATCTCGTAAAAAAAAAGGACTAACTAATATAGCGGCTGTTTGTCTTGAAATGGGCTGGACAGAACGTCAATATTTTGAAGAAAACTCTACAAACTTTTTAGACGAATTAGCCTTTGTTATAAGACAAAAATATAAAAAGAATTAAATTATGCCTACTACTGAGAAAGTCAATGTAATAATTACCGGTCAAGATAGATCAAAAGCAGCTTTTTCCAGCGCTGGAAAATCTGCATCTGGTTTAGGATCAAAGATCGGTACCTTGGCGGCTGTTGCTTTGCCTGCTTTGGCTATTGGTCTTGGTAAAAAAGCCGTTGATGCAGCTGTTGAATTTGATACTGCAATGAGAAATGTTGGTACTTTGATTGATGATAATGGTGATAGTGTAAAACAGCTTGAAGAAGGTATAAAATCTATGGTCCGGCGAGTACCTAAATCACCAAAAGAATTAGGTGCCGCTGCCTATCAAGTTGTATCTGCTGGAATTTCAGATATGTCACAAGCTCTAATTGTTTTAGAGGCTTCTGCTCGATTGGCTACTGCTGGTCTGGGTACTACTGAGGAAGCTACTGATATTTTGACTTCTGCTATAAATGCCTTTGGCATAGATGCGGGGGATGCCGAAAGTGTTGCTAATTCATTTTTCTTAGCCGTAAAAAGTGGTAAGACCACTGTTGCTGAGTTAGCACAAGGTTTTGGTCAAGTAGCCCCTCTTGCTAATGAGATGGGAGTTGAATTTAATGAGCTAATTGCTTTGACTTCTGCTATGACTACTACTGGTTTAAAAGCCAGTGTTGCCTATACTCAAATTAAAGGAGCTATTTCAAATTTATTGAAACCTACTAAAGAAATGCAGGATGCTTTGGATTTGATGGGAGTATCAAATGTCAAAGCTAAAATTGAAGCTGATGGTTTAGTAAGTACCTTTCAACAATTAAAAGATGTCGCTGGGGAAAATGATATTAGCTTAGCTAAAATGTTTGGTTCTGTTGAAGGTCTAAATGCTGTTCTGATGGCTACTGGTGAAGTGGGCGAAAATGCTAATCTAATCCTCGAGGATATGGCTGGTAAAACAGAGGCTTTAGATGAAGCTGTAAAAAAACAAAATGAAAGTTATGCTGCTCAAATCGAGATGATAAAAAGTGAGTGGAACGTGTTATTGCAAGAAGCCGGTAAGGTTATTCTACCTATCTTGATTGCAGCTGTAATGGCTTTGACAGATTTATTTAGAAGTATGAGTTTAGCTATGGATGCAATTATTGGTGGATTTAAAATTTGGATTGATTGGATGCAAAAAGCATTTGATTGGATTGATAAAATTCTTAATAAAATTGAGGCGGCTATTTCTGCTATAAAGAGATGGCGAGAAGCGATGTCGCTTAGTGCTACGATTGGCAGGATGGGTGATCGATTAGGTTTTCAATCTGGTGGTTTAGTAAATGCGCCATTAGGTCAAGCAGTACCGGCTATTGTCCACGGAGGCGAGCGTATTATCCCTACTGGTCGCTCCGGTTCAGGTGGTGGAGGTGGGGGTACTATTGTCAATATCAATGGTGGTATGTATCTGAGTGAAGATGCCGCTGAGGAAATGGGCAATATTATTATTGATAGATTAAAACTTCAAATGAGAGTTTAGTAAAATATATGTTATGGCAATACAAGTTCAAATTGATGGAAATGATAAGACTAAATTTGTTTTTTGGAAAAGTCTTAGAATAGAAAATATATTAACTACTCAAGTTGATAAATGTACCTTTATAATAAATCAAAATTATCGTGATCAGGAGTATATACCTCAAGTTGGTAATGAGATTATTATTACTGATAATGGTACTCGTGTCTTTGCTGGCTATATTGTCAGACGTGATCAGATGTCAAGGGAGTACAAAAAAATCACTTATAAAATAGAGTGTACTGATTATACTCGGCTTTTACAAAAAAGATTGGTTGCTGAGACTTACGAAAATATGACTGTCGAAGATATTATTAAAGCTATTATTGATACTTATATTCCGACACTCGGAATTGACTATACAAATGTCAATTGTACTAAATTAACTACCAAAGTCACCTTCAATTATGAAAGTATCCAACAATGTATTGAAAGATTATCAAATATAGTTGGCTATGATTGGTGGGTAGATTATAATAAAAATCTATATTTCAAAGGTGTTGGTACTGTAATTGCTCCGTTTGCTTTATCTGATACTTCTGGCAGTTATATATTTAACTCGCTTCGTATTCGTAAGGATAATTCGCAGATTAAAAATAGTATTATTGTCAGGGGTGGTAATTATTTTGGTGATAAACGTAGAGAACTTATTGAGGCTAACGGCGAGGACTTTATATTTCCTGTTGGTTATAAATATCGGGATTTTTCTGCTTCTTTGACAGGACAGCCATTAGATATTGGAATTGATTTTAGTTCTGACCCAGATGCTTACGATGCGCTACATAACTATAATGAAAAACGTTTAGTTTTTAAAGAGGCTGATAAGCCTTCTATTGGTGCGACTTTATCAGTATCCGGTGATCCATATATCCCTGTAATTGTAAAAGTCAAAGACCCAGCAGCTATTGAAAGTATGTTATCTGCTGAGGGCGTTGCTGGTGATTACGAAGAAATTATTGTTGACAAAAATCTGACCTCTAAAGAAGAAGCCAGAGATCGAGCAAATGCCGAACTGATAGCTTATAAACAGACTTTAGAGGAAGGTGAATTTATTACCGAGACATCTGGTTTAGAAGCTGGTCAACAAATCTCTATTATATCTGATGCCTATGATATTGATGAAACATTTTTGGTAAAACAAGTCACCAGAAAAATGCTTACTCCGGAAGTTATGCGTTATCATATTAGGCTTATTTCTACTCGGACTATTGATATGATTGGTCTTTTACAACAATTATTGATGGGTCAAGTCAGACAAATAGAAGTAGATGCTGATGAAGTCCTTGATCTGGTCAATAGTTTTTATGAGACTATTACTTTGGAGGAGGCAGATGTAGTTGTTAGTAAAGTCCATAATCCGCAATTAGAAACTTTGACAGCCGAAGATGACGTTGATCAAAAGCCATTGGATTATCCTGTCAAATTTGTAGCGGCACCTTTTATACCTACTGGCTTTGATGTCTTGCTTACTGGTTTGACTGGTCGTTGGAAAATTGATGAAGGTAGCGGCACTACTATCAATGATAGCGTTGGTACTAATCACGGCACTATGTCAGGAGCTTCTTGGGAGGAAAAAGGTATTGATGGATATTGTTTAGATTTTACTAATATCACAGATAAAATAGATTTAGGTAGTTCTTATACTTTATCTGGTG
>Ga0233413_10000181_pt1 | contig 33690 bp, 21 predicted proteins | sample Na_anoxic_6_MG_FD_189019 | JGI IMG/M metagenome (GOLD analysis project Ga0233413, IMG submission 189019) | Seawater microbial communities from Saanich Inlet, British Columbia, Canada - Na_anoxic_6_MG | ecosystem: Environmental > Aquatic > Marine > Inlet | place: Canada: British Columbia...
TCCCGTAGGGTATCCGTAAGTACTTTGCAGCATATCAGAAATGGTAGGGTCTTGAATAACACTACCCATATTAAATTGCCCAGTAAGGTTGTGTTTTACAGCCGAAAACAAGCGATCATTTCTACGCTGCCCAGCATCGCTGTCTGGGAAGTATTTTTCATTAATGTCCCACCCAGGATACCTAGGAACAACATCTGTACTTGTAGGTAAATGATAAGAATGTAAAGCGTTTATAGTCTTCTCTTCTGAAGTAGTACCTATACCACCATTTTCAGCTATATCTAATTCTGCTAAAATACCTTCAGGTCCCCATAAAGTTCCCCCATAAATAGTTCCAGTTGCCACAGGCTGAGATATAGGGTTAGGTTTATTAATCTCAGTCATTAAAACATCCCTAACATCAAGGATATCCTTTTGAACCTCTGTTTTACCAACAGCAGGGTTAGCAAATGACAAGGGAGGGTTCGCAGCAGCAACACCAGCCCTTTCGTTATAAGACAACTCCGCTGTTCTCATAAATGGTCTTATATCAAACAGATCATTAGTTACAATGGCAGCTTGGCCCCTTTTTACAATCACATACGCAATGGGCAATACGCTTTGACCAATTAAAGCCATATTATCTTTTGATAACTGATCTTCAAACAGGGGAGTTAGGTTTAAAAGATCCTCAGGGGAAGGTATATTAGCGTAACTTCCGTTTAATCCAATCTGAGTTTGTAGCTGATCTGCCATAGTAGAATTAATTCTATTATTAAGATCATTAACATCTACTGTATTTTCTGAACTAAAGTAGTTGGCTGGGTTCGATGATAAACTTGCATAATCCACCAAGGGATCATCGAAATATCCTGCTTCGCCCTTGTATTCATTTTCTCCTCCTGGGCCTACTCCGTTATGACCCGCATTTAAAGCAATAACACCAGCACCTTTAAGAATACCTAGCTGAGGTGCCGATATGGTCATAGGGGCACCACCTGATGGTTTTTGGATTGTAGTTGAGGTAGCATCAACAGGGTGAGAATATATAAACAATAAGTCTATTCTCGTAGAAGGGTTATGAGTAGTATTGTTAGAATAATCAGTTTCATCAAAATCAGGAACACTAATTGATAGGGTATCAGCTACATCAACAACCGCTGTTCTAACGGCCCCTCCCCAAAACCTAGTAAACTCAACAGACTCTTGCTGTAAATCGTTTCGATAAGTCGTATCTCCAAAGTTATTTCCGTAAGATCTCCATATAGCAGCTTTAGTTTTTGGGAGCCCATTAATATCTAGCCCAGGGTTAATTCTAATATCCACACTGTTAGCAAACTCAAGAGAAGCATTCACTAAAGGTTCTGAATTATGGTGCTGTAAAAAAGTATAAAGACCGTTATCAAGTAAAGGCTGGTCAATTAACTCCCCAGCAAGGGTCTTTAGTACTTCCACAGGTAGTGTGAATTCTTTTTCCTTCTTGTCTGATACATTAGCATAACCGCTGTCAAAAGGGGGACCCTGACCACCAGGATTAAGCCAGTTCGCATAAACCTCATTAAGTATATTAATGCCTTTATTATAAGCATCATTTATTCTAGCAGTAAACCTTCCTGGGTTTACATAAACAGTTCGATCAAACCCATTAACAAAGGGCCTTAGTTCCGCTAAATCAGCCCTACCTATACCAGACACACTTAAATTATTAGCAATTTGATCCCTAAGGAATAGAATATTCTCCTCTAACTGTTTGATAGGAATGTTATCTATTTCCCAGTAATAAGGATCGTTACTTTTAAAGTATCTCACTGGTTTTACAAACTTGTGAGAACTTTCTACAAATTGTTCGGATGCTTCGTTAAGTAAATTATCGTTTAGATCAGCCATTGTTGTCTCCTATTAGATATTCTTATCAATATCAAATATGTTTGTGGTTTTAAAGCCCTGCCCACGCCCAGGTGTAGCAAGTGAATCAGTACCACCTTCTACACTTGTTGCTCTATAAATTTCCACCAGCTTAGGTCTTCCCAATATAGGAAGGGATGCGTTTTTTGCGTTAGCAAAGGTATTAGATGCGGAATCATCTAATACAACATTATAGTTACTAGGTAAACAGAAATCCTTAGGATGGTAATATCCAGATGCTACAAACCCAGATAGTGCGTTCCCTGAAGCATCCCTAGCTGTATCAGTTAAATCAAAGTAAAAATCCTGCATAGAGGATAGCGTAGCTGAACACCCACCAGATAGGAAGTAACCTTGAGCTAATGTTTGGAACGGTCTATTGTCATAAGACGAGACTTCCGCATCGTAATAACTCAAAGCTTTTGCTGTAGGGTTAATTTCTAAGAATAACCTAAACGGACCCCAGTTTTGGGGGGTAGCACTAGCACCATAACCATAAGGGTTACTATCACCAAATCTCTCCTTAGACCATGCTCTAAAGAATTCCGACTCTGTTGTAGATTCAACACCAGAAAGGCTACTAACAGCAGAGCATCCTAATCCAAAGAAATCAAGAATAGACAAGGAGCTAAGAGGCATATTATCATAAAATCCTGGTCCACTCAAAGAAGACATATCCACATTTAGACCAGCAACCGTAGTCGTTAGATTAACTAATGAAGGTAGGTTCTTTATAAACTGCTGTCCACTTAAGTAAGGGGAGTCTACAAAGGCATTTAGGGAGGCAGCAGAGCAATCATAGGTAGCGTCAGTATAGTAAATGCCTCTAGGACCGTGATACCCAGCATTATCTGGGTAGTTGCCACTTACACTTAACTGAGTGGCATTGAGGGTAGATCCCCCAGCCAGAGCCCATATTCTAAGGTCGTTACACCCTCCTACCGTATTCAAAGTAGGGTCTAGGAAAACCTCATCAGCATTTACAGGACCACATATAAAGTTAACATTTTTAACATTAACGGTACTATTATTAACTGCTTTTACACATACCCCACCGTTAGTAAGCCCTCTATTATTGTGTACAGTAACAGCAGACTGGTTTTTTAATAGATAATTATATCCACCATAACCAGCGGTAGTAGAAGTAAATATTCTAGTTGAAGGGTCGAATATTGGCTGTAAGTTTTCGTTACCACTTACGGAATTTCTGAAAGAAGTTTCGGACGGTGTATCACCACCCCCGTCCCCTGTAGTATAAGGATAAAAAGTAAATGACCCCGCACTGGTATAAAGAGCATCTTCTTTAGGAGAATCTGAATTAAGATAAACATCATCAGTAGCGTGTTGAGTAGCCATGTTAGTGTACCAAGACCCTAAATCCCTCATATTAATGGTAGAATTATTATTTGCTACCAAACAGGAAACTCTTCCAAAGACTTCAACAGATGTATGATTGGCAGGGTTATCTAAATTCCACTCACTAGTTGCTAGAGTTTTATTATCTGCTTTCATATGTGGTACAAATGATACAGTTGAATTATTTTCACATAGAACAGCGGAATCTTGTTGAGATATATGAGTAGGGCCTGCTACAATTAAGTTAGAGTTACCATCTACATGAATATTTGTACCAGGAACCCCTACTTGCTGTGTAGAAAATACAGTAGATCCACCAGAGGAGCCACGAAGCAAAGCAGTAGAAGAATTTAAAACACCTAAAAACTTCCCTCTTGTTTTCCTAATCTCACTAGTGAAGCTCCAAAAATAAGGATGAACCAATTCACAAAAGCTATTTTGAAGTTCTACACTAGGAAGACCGTATAACGAGGCACTACCGTCAAGTCCAACATTTGTTAGAAGAGTAAATTCACCATGCTTCGTTGGCATAGAATCCGCATAGGTGGGTTTTATTTTAGAAGAGGTTGCTTTTATATGTTGTCCATTAGCATGGAAGAAATTCTTAGTAAGCCTGTAATTTATACCTTTATCCACTAAAGGCCAACCCGTTGGTTTTAATAAGTTTTTATTGTATTGAAAGGTAGACTCCTCAAGCTCAACAGCACCTTTTGTATTACATTGACCGATTATGGAATCAGTTATTAAACTAGATTGCCTTGCGAGGATGCCCGTTGTGTTATTATAAACATCCAAAACACCATTAAGATCAACAACTGAGGATATTAATTCTACCCCAACCTCACTCTGCTGAACAGTAGTGATGGGAGTAGTCATCTGATTAAGGGACACTGATAAGCCCCCCGTAAGCTGAGAATTTACTAACTTGATTCCTGTCTTTTGGTGAGCTACGGCAAGAACGCTACTAACGCTAGTAGAATAAGAATCTTGATCAAAAGATAATTTTGAATTATTAGCAAGTATACCATAATCTTCCACAGTACCTCTAGTACTGTTATTGTAATTTCTACAAGCTATAAATTTCCTTCTTAGGCTTATAGAAGAATCATCTACAACAAGACCAGCAACGCCTGCCCTTGCTACCCCACAATTTTCAACAACTAAACCTTCAGTATTTGAAATATGAATACCGTAATCATGTATTGGAGTAATAGGAGAAGTCCCACTTGCTGCGTTAACTTGAAATCCCCTAATATAAATAGGACCATCACAATTTGACACTTTAACCTTGCGAAGGTAATTACCTGTATAGATTCCTATAATATTAGAGTCAGCGGCAATGCTCTTTCTCCCGTAAGACCCGCTTATCATAATAGCAGTTCCATCAGAAAGCAACCCAGAAGTGTCGGTAGTGGTATCTACCACTGGTGATGAGGCTACTTTCACATCAGGAGTATTAAAATAAACCCTAACCCCAGCTACATCCGTAAGTTTATTGGAAGCACTAGCCAATGAAAGGTTTACATACCCAATCTTATTGCTATCGTCTAAATACTCATTAACAACCAAGGACATGGCCTCATCACCAAAAAAGAGAGACGATGTTTGTGTACCTGTATGTAAACAGGAAGTATCAAATACACTACGGTACAAACTACCATTATCTATTTTTACTGATTCCGCTCTGCTTATAACCCCATAACTACTTATAAGTTGAGCATTATCCGCTGTTGGCGATTCAAAAGTACTAAAAACCCTATTTATAATCTCTAGGGCACCATTACCTACACATTTAACATTATCTAAATTTAGTTCACCTATGTCCCCACTAACTGCTACTTCAATAAGAGTAGGGAATCTAAGTATTTCTGGTAGTGCGTCTACTGCCCCTTGAAGAGTTGTAAATACATTAGAGGATACGGCTAGATGAGTAGGGATACTTGAAGATACAGATAATACAAGCCCAGGGACAGAAGAAGTGGGCCACCCAAGTTTCTCCCATAGGTAATCAGTCCTCTCCTCTAAATCATATAAAGGAGTGTTATCTTGCTCCCAGCTATAAAAGGAAGAACTGTCAAATTTAGTTACAAACGGATTCCAAAAATTAAATATTTCTGTTCCTGCGCTTACCGTATAAAGGTCTGATTGGTTAAATGTCATTTTAGAATTGAAGTGTCCAAAGGAAAACTAAAGTAAAGAACTTAGTCTTTTTTATGGGTATAAACGGTCTGTAGGCAACTAGTATGGGGTTTACCGTCAAAGAACCAGTTGGGTTTCTCATGAATAACCCAACCTCATTAAGCTCATCATCGGAATTTGCTGTAGAGTCATCTAATACTAAAGTGAACCTAACAGCAGTTTTAGACACTCTATGTATGTTAGAGTAAGGTATTCCTGCGAAAGTCTCTGGGGAAGCTAAGATACCGTTTTGTATTGGTTGAAGGTCTTCCACATATAAGAAACTTTTTAAACCATAAGGTTTCACCCCACCTAATGGGCCAGCAAGCTTGTATGAGGATACTCCATAATCAGTTAAAGAACCAGAGGTCCCAACTTGGTAATTAAGTATTTGATAATCAACAATAGAGGTTGAACCAGAAGCCGCATATAGATGAGCTAACCCTACACCCATACCTGAGGTGATGATGTTGTGGTCTGACCAATGCTGCTCTTTTGAACCATCAGGGTAAACCTTCCATATTTCTATATGCCCTGTTGGCGTGAACTTATCTTTACTCATTAAGAATCCTCTTCTTTATTTATTATATCTAGAGTGAAACAGTTACTTTCTGTTTTCCTAAGGTTGGTGACAAATATACATTTCCTAAGGGTTCCCAAAAATCATTAACTCTAGGTTGGTATTCTCTTGGAACCTTCCCTTGTTCTAAAAGAGTCCCGCTTCCATAAGTCGTATCTGCCTTTAGAGTCTCTTCGTATTGAGCCCAAGAGGTAACAGTCCCAGACAAAACGGAAGGAGCAGCACTTATAGTACCTCCCCACCCAGGAAGACCAAGCCCACCGAGGCCGCTCTTCAGTCCCGAACATGTAGGGAATAAAAAGTACTGAGAAAGTGAACCACTTCCATCATAGTTAAGATTTGCGTTAGTCGCTGCGTTTGTTATGCTAACAGGAACTTCAGCAGCCAAATAAACCCTGTACCACCCATCTCTCCCAGCCCACTTGTCCTGATATCCAAATTTCCCTATATCGTCAGATGTTCCAGAGAAACACCCAGCACTCAAGTACAAGCCCCCCGTAGGGTCGAACGCTTTCTTACCATCAACTTCTACAAGATCCAACCCACCACCAGCATTCCACTTAAAAGTGGCCCAGCAACCCGCCCCTTGGGCACCAGGGGTAACAGCGTTCCCTGTCTCTTTAAACCCTCTAGAAAATATTTCGATATGTACATGCTCATTAGTATCAACCATGCTAGACTCCTTAAGTATAGGGTGAGGTACTTGTACCGCCGAAGGAAGTTTTCTTACATACATGGAAAGTACAATTGAAGACATTGTGGATTCATATTCCATAGTTTGCGATTGTCTCCCAATTCCCCTATTCAAAGAATCCGTGTCAAAGGTTGTATATGATCTTCTAATTTTAGGGGGAGAGTCTACTGGTTTTGGTTGACCTGTACTCGCATAATTGGCTTTATTTATGAATTGGTTTTCAGGCCAAATATAAATAGCCGAAGTAGCATAGGAAAGAGTAGCATCCTGAACCCCGTCTGGTGCTTTTATATTAGGTAAAATATAACTATCCATGTATAACGCCTGAGGGGGTTGTGTAGTGTAGGTATCATTTCCTGAATGGACTTTAATCGTAGGATACCCTGCGTGATAAACCCTACCAGCCCCTAAATTCTCTCTCCACCATCTATTATTTTTAACTAATAAATCAGCAGCATGATCCGTAATGTCCTGAATACCTATAGAAGCTGAAGGCTGTATCTCATTTGAAAAATTGTTTGAGTGAGCAAATTTATTGTATTCTATTGTGGGTGGTCCTGATACTATGTTATATGAAGACACCTCAACACTAACACCAGCACCCCCAGAAACAATAACGGTTCCTGATGTAGTTGATACGGGAATTGTAAGGATAGCCCCACTAACTATAGCAGTTGTGGAAGATAGTAAGGTAGTACTTCCTAAGGAAGACGGGTCTTCTACTACTATTGCCCCATTAGATGAAAATTCCAAATAAACACTCACAGTATCTAAGCAACTAACATCTAATAAACCAGAAACAATGCTACTAGCCCCCGTATTATCTACACCCAACTCCACTATAGGAGGAGCATTACTAGACTTAAAGTATAGCATAAAGTTTGGTGGAGTACTATCCCTTAGCACTTGAGGGATACCCATACCTCCAGTAAAGCCATCCATACGAAGATCTAGTCTAGTATTTGAGTTATAATAACCTGTGGTATCAATAGCACTTACAGGTATAGTGATTAAGGTTGACCCTCTAGGGACAAACAAAGGGGAAGCAGCAGAGGAGTCTATCGAATAATGTAACCCAGAAACGGCATCACCATGTAAGGAATAGGAAAGGTAACCATCATGAGGGGTTGGGGATGTACTTTCTACGAGAATATCATAAGTTGTATTTTTGTCTACTGTATTAAGATAAAAATTAGAACCAACAGCTTTAACAGCAGGATAGAATCTTAAAACATCCCCAATCCTAAATAGATCCCACTCATCATAATAATTAAGGGTTCTTAACGGAGAAGGGTCAAGTTGTATTATCCATTCAACATCTAAGCTAAAATCTGATGTTTTTAATATAGGCTCAGGTAAAGACTTATAGGCAGACATAACTGGTCTAGGGATGAATGTACCTTCTGGGTTTTCTGAAAACAGTCCAAATTCTTTTATAGAAATACCGTTTAACGATTCCCTATCTATAGTTATTTTAGTATTAACTGACTGATCAGTTAAGTTAGTAGTTGGGTGATTGGGTAACTTGGCAAGCAGTAAAGATGATGTAGTATAGTTAAGACTTTCTTGAGGGCTAAATGGGTTTGTTACTGTAAGGACCTCTTTGGTAACTAGCTCAATATCACCATCAGTACCATAACTATCTACAGAAGTTAAAGCAGAAGATAACTCATATATTTTATTATGAGTTGTTAGAGGAAGAGAATATGCCCATTCACTATGGTCTATACTTTGGGGGGTTTTAATGGTAGGTAAATCTTGGTGATAACCAGATGTACCAACCTGGAAATACTTAAAATGAAACCTATCAGCTAATTGGGTGGGCGCAGTAGTAAACATAGAAGTTATACCTATGCCAAAACCACCAGTTAAAACATTACAGCTATCTTCTAATATTCTCTCCTTTGTCCCGTCTTTAAAGACTTTGGTTACTGTTACTAAACCTCTCATACGAATTCAAGCCTCCATCTAATAGTAAGTACTGTGTTAGCGGTTAAAGCGGCCCCTGGCGTTGGACCCCAATCACTTGTAGCTGATATACTTTCATTAAATACTTTCCTTGAAAAAAGTCTAAACTCCATATCATCACCTGTATCTACATCTTTATCAATTGATCTAGTAAAAGGAATCCCATTTGATAACATTTTTCTATAATCTAAGGAATAAAGTCCCATTGTCATTATACCACCAAAGGCGTTATTAGTTGCCATATCACTTTTTTCTAACTTCATTTCAAACTCTACTAAACCCGCACTAGGGTCTGATGTTTGACATAATAAGAAAAAATCGGATTGGGTTTCCCCTAGCTCTTGATATCTTGCTCTACTATACCCAAATAAATCTGTACTTCTACTGACATTGGCCCCATTTTTAGTATATCCAATAGATTTTATTGGGTCACTAAAAGAGTCGTAACTTAAAGAGGATACTAAAGTATAGTTAGAGTTACCAGCCCCAGTAAACCCATGACCACCTAACCACCTACAATCAGACATCATAGCCGATGCAGCTAAGGTAGGATTAACACTCCAATTATTTAAATATTTATATATATTTTTAAATTTTCCATAAAAACCAGCAAAATTTAAGTTATGGTCTGCTTGTATAGTCCCATCAATAACAGAGGCATAGTCAGTAATCGACCCAGGCTCCAACCCGCTAAGTGTTGGGTTCTGTATTTTAGGTAAAGTTAGTATAGGATCATATCCGCTAGTGTTATTCCTAAGGGTTCCAGGGCCATTCAATAGAATTATTGAACTTACATTTGTACTGTCAATACCAGATAAGCATGGGATGGATGAAGCTAGTACAGGGAATTCTTGAAAATCTTTAGTTGAATTAAACTCTGATTCACTTCCAAGGAAATAATTCAAAGGTACGCTACCTAAGTTTAGGGAAGGTCTTGCTAGGAGAACACCTCCTGATGGGGAAGTTGAAGTGTAAGTCCCAGAGTCCGTTGCCCCTCCTGGAAATATATAAGCTTCGGGAGATGTACCAGTAACAGTTACCCCACTAGGGGAAACAATACCTAACCGATACCAACCTCCTCCTAAATCTTTAACTAAGGTGTTTCCTGATTTATAGGCACAGGTCCCTTCCCCGTTAGAGTCCCAGTAAAAGTCACCACTAGTAGTAGTACCATGCCTGTCTAGCCTAAGACTAGTTACCCCTCTACCTGACCCAGTACCAGCACTTATAGCCTCAGGAGGGTACTCATAATCGTATTTACAATCAATAGTAAATATCATTGGAGCATTAACCATCCCTGATAAATGAGCGTTAAATCCATCGAAGTTCAGATAAGAACTTGTAGTTACGCCTTGATGGGCATTTACCTTTAAAACATGGCTCGATAAATCAAACGGGCTATTTTCTTCATAAAGACTTGTGTTAATATTAAACTGATTCCAAGGTAAAGGGGCTGCCCCAATAGTACCAGCACTAACAATAAAATTATGTTTTTTATACTTATGAAGGTTTTGAAGATACCCACCAGTACCTTTACCCACAGTAAACCCTTGTATGATATAATTTGAAGCATCAAGAACCCTTTCTTGGACCACCCCACTAACAATAGCTATCGCTGAGGGCATGGTAAGAAAGTCTACAACGGATTCAGCAGCACCATCCATAATTAGATTGCTTTCAGATAAGATTAACTCTGATTTTCCATCAGAAGTATTTCTGTATATTTCGACTATGCCTTTCATTAGTTTATTATATCAATCTCACTATACCTCTGAATATCCACAAGAACCCCAGTAGGCCAATTACCTTGAACAACAATTTCCCTATAATTTAGCCTACCTCCACCACGGACCCCATTTGGCAGATCAGAGGCTATATTGTTATGTCTTTTTTGGGCAGTAACTGCCTGATTTTTATAGAAACTCATTATCTCTAAAACCTGAGGGGCTGTTAAATCAACATGATCAGTGAAGTTATGTTTAATATGGCTACCTCTAGTTTTTCCGCTTATATAAACGGAAGACATAGAAAAGTTATTAGCATAATCTTCTTGCTCTAACCCACCAACATAAGTCTCAGCAGGCTTTAGGGTCCCGTTTGTATAAAATACACTTGGGAGGTTAGGGGTAATTTGGGTATAAAGTTTTGGTGTTGGTGTTGGGGCCGAACTATTAGAACCTAAAGCAATTGCGGCAGTAACCTTTGAATTATTATAAAACATGTTACCATTAGCATCTACAGAAATAAGGGTACTTAAAGATAACTCCTTAGAATCTTCTGTGAAAAACCTTATTGTTTTAGGGTTAACAATAGTCTCCAAACTGTAATCATCTACATATTCATTTATTTCTAACTTAGCATAATCTTTTAAGGTAGTATCCACCACGGACAACCCATCCAGTAACCAAACCTTACTTTCACTACTGTCAGCATAAGGTACTAACTCTATAACATACTTTTGATCTTGCCTGTGAACTTGATTGTGAACTTGATAATAATTTAAAGGAACAGCTATGGGCTGATTGTTTGTATTAAATTTTATACTATCTGTAACTAGCTGGTTCTTTTTTAGGCTCCATAGCTTATCTAAGGATTCCGTAGTAGAGAAGCAGGAATCCTGACTCTGTTCAATAGATGATAACGGGTGTACCATATTATGGGACAATTTACTAAATAAATTATCGTAACCCTGTTTCTTAGTAGTTACTTCAGAAACATTGTACATCTCCCATGTACCATTTGGTGAATAATTCCAAAATATATTATTTCCGTTATTGTCTTGTTCTGCTTCAGTATGAATCCATACACCATAAGACCTACCACCTGTTATTAAACTGGTATCGTCCATAAATATAGATCTAGTGTCTACATTGAATTCGTGTTCTGGTGAAAAGAAAACTCCCTGATCTCCGTAATTGAACGAGTATCTTAACCTGCTTCCTGGCTCCATTATTCTAAGCCCTAATAAGTTATTCTCTAATAAAGCTGAGTCCTCACTAAGAATATTACCATTATCAGATAAAGAAAATGCCATCATTTTATTTTTCGTATTTTGGTCATAAACTACCTCAACGCCACTAAAATAATAGGGGTTTCTATATTCAGCTTTATTTACATATAAGTCTGAGGGGGAGGTCACATAAAGGGAATCAGTACCTATAGCAGATAACAAGAATTCGTTAGTATCCTGTATATCAGTGTTTTTGTTATTAGTTTTAGTTGTCCCTACACCTGACCCATCTAAGGTTAATAAACCATTCCACATATAAGGTCCATTGATTTTAGAAAGAATATTGCTTCCACCGTTAATGTAACTAGTAAGTAATGTGTATGCGGTATTCTGGTTGAAGTCTTCTTTGGCAAAGAAGTTCTCATATAAATAAGGCAGCCCCTTGATACTACTTCTGCTACCTCTTCTAACATATTTACCAAATTTTTTATTATAAAAATCATCCTTTGTTAGATCATAAGAATCCCACAAATTATTAAACACCTTTTCATAAAAATCTTTCCAATGATTAAATTGGAAAAAATGTTTATTTACTTCTAAAAACTTTAAAGTTTTATGATGTGTTTTTAATGATATTAAATCATAAATAAGTTTAGGGAAGTCTTCGATATCATCTCTATACCTGTAAGTATGCCCTTCATAAGGCTTTATAGAATCAGCCCCCCTAATATTGAAAGTATTTGAAGTGTCTACCCCCTGAAATACCCCATTAGAATCTACAGTTTCGCAAGATTCATAAACCCCAGGCAAATCAAAAGTATCTGTTACAGGGACAAAAGAGTTACTACTTAAAATATAACCAAGAGGAATATAACCCCTAACCCCCCAATCAGAGGACTTCTTTGATGACCCTGACGCTGATCCTTTATTTAATCTTATAGGAGGATTAAACCCTTCTCGACTGAACCAATCACCCTTCCACAAGTTCTTTGAATCATCTCTTCTTCTCTTTGAAGACCTTCCAAGGCAAGGTATGTAATCTCCACTAAGAGTTAAAGGGTATCCACTTAAAACATAATTAGTTGAAATTTGATCTTGAATTATACCAAATCTTAATCTATCTCTTTTAAAAACTGGTAAAGTAGCATGAGCGGTTCGTGATTTACTATCATCATACCCAGGTAAGATATTACTACCCAACAAGGCTGCCTTAGTACTCCTCATGTCAACAGAGCATAGCTGATACCCTCCCATAGTACCAGAAGGACTAGGTTGATCTAAGAAGGACACAGTTGCTCTAGGAGCCAACGCCACATACGAAATATATGGATCCCCTTTTAATAAATCAATGTGCGTCCTGGGTATAGCCTTAGCGGGAACAAATTTAGGTATAGCTTCCAGGGACGCAAAGAAATTCTCTCTATCAAACGCTCCAGGGTTAAAAAAGTCGTTATCTATATGGGTTGATGATAGAGTTAGGTTGAAATGGGAGGACTTGCCATTCCACATAGGTATAAGATCAAAACTATCCCTATCGTAGTTGTCCATAATTACTGAGTAATTAGGGGCAAGATTCATAGAGGATGTTAGGAAAAAGAAACCATTATTATAAAATTTTCCGTCTTGTATTCCTCTGATAGTATTATCTAATACATAATCATAAAAGGATACAGTAGAAATGGTAGGGACCCCTAAACATATAAGTTTATTTTTAAGGAACTCAACCAAATCTTCGGATACAGCACAACTTCTATAAAACTTCTCATGCTCCCATGGCGGTATTTTAAAATCTCTATTTCTGAAATTAAAAGAAAACGAAGAATTAGAAAGATCAAACTTAAAACCCTCTAAGTTGAATAAGTGAGGGAATTTCTCTACAGCTTCTAAAAGTACATTATCAATTACTAGACGAATAGAATTATCTAGACTTACCCCATCCCGCTCCCCGTTGGATATATCATTTGCCTTTTCTTGAGTCCAAGAATTTAACCCACTAAACAGATAGGAATCAGTTTTTAGAAGGTAGTACATTAAGTTAGGAACATATGACTCATAGAATTCGCTATATTGCGATGAGAAATCTAAATCAAAACTTGGAAGTATAACCTTAATAAGGTTTTCTAAACCCAACCTCGTTCCTTTTTGTTTATACAGGGATACTGCTGACCTTAATTGCCTTCTCCAAGCATCAGTATTTGATGTATAGAATTCCCACCCTATTATGTCCGCTAAATAAGGAAGTAAATCAGTCGGGCAGTCTTCTATAGACTGTAAGGTTTCTAAAGATATTATCTGGTCATTTATATCTGATATCAAAAACCCTGCTGCTCTTTGTAATCTATAAAAGGGTCCACCTGGGAGGATGTCATCGGGGTAAAAATCATTATCAATGAAATCAACCATAGAGTCCCTAATATAAGTATCCGATTCTGAACCGTAGGCTTCGGTATACATAACATCAGCCCATGTCTTTATTTTATTTAATGATTGTGTACCACTCGTCCATATATCAGTTCCTGACGCAAAAGGAGAAGGGAACGCAATTGCTTTAGTGTCAGCATCTGCACAATTCCAAAAACCAGTTTTTAATATCTTTATAGCATCAACTAAACCTATAGAGTAACCAGAGTATAATTTAGTGGCTAATAACTCAGCTAATAAAGATTGAAAATCTAGGTTAGGTGTAGTGGCAGTTCTTTCATAGTTTAGAATATGGAATAAACCTAAAGATTCTAATAGGTATTGATGAGAAGCCTCGTTATCACTTCCGTAAGCACCTTTTGTTGTCGTAAATATATCAGTGACAGTGGCATCCCGTCCAATAGCTATTAAAGGAAACAGTGTCTCAGTGAGGAAAGTTTTAAACTCAGCAGAGGTATTATAATTATCAATCTCATAACCCAAAGGTTTCATGATAACTAAATCAAATTCAGAAAAAGTAATTTCAGTTAGCTTATTCTGTTTAATAAAATAATTAGGTAACTTTTTACTGTATCCTTTACTAGCATCCCAATCAAGAAGGCTACTAAGACTTAAAGGAGTAGAACTAAGGGGTTGTATAAAAAAGTTATTTTTTATAAGATTAATCTCAGTAGTTAATACTTGTGCTACCAGATCCGTTGAATCACCAGCCTCTAGCTTGTCTAATCCCTTATAATAAGAAGGGGTTATTACTTGAAGAACATCAACATAATTTCTCTTAAAAGACTTAGACATAATTAAGAACTAGGTTGAAGTTGTTTAACTGGAGAATCTCGTTAAACTCTAAAGTTATTGGATCTTTGTAATTTGTTATTTCGGCTAATCTTACCTCTGGGATGGCTGTAAATATTTCTCTTGCGATGTCTTGGGGGAAAAAGCTTTCTCCAAACTCTCTATTAGAGACATTGAAATAATCTAAAATAACTCTACTTGTACTAGCCTTAATGGCAGATTCTTTGTTCTTGAATCTAGCGTCCAAGGTCACCTCAACCACAAGATCAACTGTTCTAATTAGACCATCTACTACCACTAACTCATCCGTCATCATTTTTTTAGGTTCCATCTCTTCTAGGAGGTTACCCTTAAATGCTATGGATGCTTTTTGAAGTTGTGTGTCTGATGCTACTTCTACAACATAAACATCAATAATATTTGCTGAACTATATGCCGTTCTAGTTACGGCTATAGCCTTACCTGAGGCTCCCGTAGAGGATTTAAAGGTATTAGAAAAGGAAGTATAATCATCTAATGAAACAAGTCGGTCCTGTTGTTTGAAGGTTAGTTGTGCGTACTTTTTAACATGTTCAATACTTTCCGAATCTTGACCCCCAGTAAATGGTCGTATATTTGTAACATTTATAGTACTTCCAGGGGTCCCAGCAGTAGTTTTGTTTTCATTAATAACCCCAGTAGCAGCATTTCCACGAATACCGCCACCCACTCTATAGTTAATAGTATAAGTTGAACCGATAGGGGGGATTTTTGCTGTTACCCCATCTCCGAAAACTACTTTAGCTGTAAAATCTGGATTATAAACTACTTCAAAAGCTAATTGATCGGAAGAAGATGTGGATAAAAGAGACTGTACCTCAGTATATGCCTTTGATGTTAACGGATCCCCTGTATCAACGAATACCTCAACACTACCATCTATAACGGGAGAGTTTGTAAGGGGTACACTTTTAAGAACATCAGCATCAGCAAAAGTATTCGTATCAACAACTAAAGTACCTTCTACTAAAACTAAATTGGTCCATAGTTTACCTGCCTCAGATTCGTCAAAAGTTAATTCAATGGTATTAGTTGAATTAATATCTAGTATTTTGCCATTCTGTATTTTATACAAAACATAGTTTACTGTTGCCCCATCAACATCGGAGTTTCTAGAGAAGACTCTCTCAGCTACTGGGATGCTAATGGATCCTGTTGTTAACGGTTCCCCTTCTAAAAGAACCTCTGGTTGCGCTGCCGCTGCCCCAGGACCTCTAAATTTTACTCCAATTAATTGAAGAAGCTTTCTAATATTAGTTGGATTTTTGGCAGTCTTCAGAAAAGATTCATGAGCAAGCATATCAGCCTTCATGGAAAGAACCGCCCCCATATAAGCTACCATTTCTATAAACACCATCCCTAGATCGGATTCCGAGAATAGATTGTAATCTAAGGGGTATACAGCCTTAATGTAATCAATTAAAGCAGCCCTAAGTGATAAAAAATCAGTAGCAGCGTAGTCTATAAGGTTTGATTTATCATCATCCTTGAATAAAACTAACTTTAAAAAATCAGAGGCGGCACTTGTGTAAGGTATATGTGATGTCATACTGTAAACTCCATTGGTAGTGTCTGGTTGTTTTCCTTATTCCTTACAGACATTCTAATTATTATTGTAGGTAAACTTGCTGAAGCAAAAGGGTCATCTACTTCTTCAGAAAAAACAACAATTTTTAATACTACGGCATTTGTAATATACCTTTTAAACTGTGTAAATAGCTTAGTTTTAATCTCGTCAATCAGTTGGGGAGTTAATGGCTCAAATAAATATGAGTTTAAATTCAAACCAAAATTAGGAAGCATAACCCTCTCCCCAGGGGAAGTGTGAATTAGTTGCCTTATCTGTCCTACTAAGGATTCGTTATCTATAGATTTTGAAAAAAGTGTATTTCCTGATCCAAAGGGTACTTTTAGCCCTATGAATTTAGTACCCAGAATATCTTTTACAGTATTACGGGTAACTGAAGGGGCTAAAGTTCCATAGGTTGTAGTGGTCATTGAATCTTAATGTTTTGGAAAAATGCCTTATGGGCATTGTAGTTAGTGTTAATCTCACTTGTATCTAGTGGTTTGTCGTAAACTTTAAAACTTCCTACTCGGCCACCTAAGGCACTGCTGAACCCATGGGATCCTAGAACAGAGGCTGATCCTCCAATGGAAGTACTACCCATAAACCCACCAGAGCTAGTAGAGTAAGTAATAGGGCTACCATCAGTCCATCCTCCACCAATAACCCATGGAGTAAAGAAAGGGTCTAAGGTAGGTCCATTGTCTAGTACAGAGGTAGCACTTGTATTTAAATTGTCTTTTGAATACAAGAAACTAGGGTTATCACCTGTGCTGATAAAGGAAGGTATTCTGGGAGGTTCTTTATACTGTGTACCGAAAGTAGTACTCATAGGGGCTGTATCCAAAAGCTCGTTATTTAAATATATGCTAATAAGGTCATTTTGTACATCAAACGAAACATTCATATGTACATAAGTAGATGAAAGATCCCCAAAAGTGTAGCCTGAGGGGGTCTGCTTTGTATGAGGGACAATCATACAATCAAAAGTTGTTAAAGTAGACTCACAAGAACCCGACCTGATAAACTCAACAGAATTATTACCACTTGAATCCTGTATGGATTGTGTAGGGGCTATAAAGAATGCGAAACTTGAAGTGGTACTGCTAGAATCCAGACCAGCGTAATTCAAGGCGATGTCTGTATCACTACCCCTAGTGGCAGTAGTCCCTTGAGTCTTCATTTGGGGGTCCCTAGTAAAGCCCATAACCATGCCCCTGACTGTATCACTATTACCGTTCCTAGGCATAATATCAGGATCTCCTGTATAGGACCCTCCTGTATTCTCATTAGCTAAGATAACCTTATAGTAATTATAATCAAGCCAAGCACCTTTTGAGTCTTCAGGTATTTGTGAGTTTCCTCCTGGGATCGGATAGGTGCCATTCTCAAACCTATTATAATTTTGAGCGAACGCTTTAGGCATATGAAGCCAGAAATCAAAAGAACATCCCCTAAGGTTAAACATTAAGTCCTGCATTCTTTTGCTTGGAGGTAATCTAAGATAACTTCCAACATTGGTGGGTTTTAATAATGAACCAGAAGCAGCGAAAGATACTACCCCGTCCAGTAAGGGAATGCCTAGACCTTGAGAGAAAACCTCAGAAGTTGATCTTCCGACTAATTGCGCGTCTTGGGAAGAATCACTATTACAACTTATAACATTAGTTAATACAGAGTTAGGGGGCTCAACCTTAGCGTTTAGAAAGCTATAAATAGCGACTAAGTGATCAGGGGCTACTGCGTCTGATATGGTTAACGCAGGCATGACTGTGGAGCTTGCAGAGGGCAAATCAGCGAATGCGCCCGTACCTATGGGTGCTATTTGTAAAGGCGTTAGGGAGAAGGTGTGGGCCGTTGTAACTTGTTTTACAAATATAGGCTTAACGGGTAAGATTATTCCGCTTACCTCCCCGTGGTCAATTACTAATTCCCTTTGTTTATCAAATCCAACTTCTAAATTTAAATTTGATAAATAACTGAAATCGTTTACAGGGACTTTTCCAGGAAGGAAGGTCTTTTCGTATCCGAACAAATCATAAGCTTTAACGGCAACCTCAATTTGTTTCTTCCTTTTTCTAATCTTAATGTCAAAGGATTCTATTGTAGAGAAGATACCCTGTTGTATGTTATGAATAATAGCAGAGGTAGGATCATACCCAGAAGCAATTAAATTCTGCTTATCCCTTTCCATATCCGTTATAATTTTAGACTTATTACCTTGAAGGACTCCTAATGTATGATCCTCGCTGTAGTGTTCAAGCAAGTATTGCCCATCATCAATATTTTCTATATCAAAAATGGTTCCTACATAATCGTCAAGATCCCCCAAGCTAACCTGAGTACCTTTTCCTCCTAAATTTGGGGAATGATCAAGCTTCCACTTGTTTGTGTCTGGTACGAAGCTTAAGTTGCTAATATCATCCAAGGTGGGGATTTCTGACCCATCTGAATACACCCTATTTTGTGAATCATAATAAAGACCGTCAACCGATAATAGGAAAGACCCACTCTTACTTTCAGGAGGACCAAAAGTTAGCCTGAATATCTCTTCCTCTTCCTCTTGGTCAGCATCAGGATCAAAAGCTTCACCATTCTGTCTAGCAATTATGACAGAACCAATCATTTCTAATAAAGCTACTGACTTTTCTATAAAGTCTGCGCTTTGAGTCATGATTGTTTCTTGCTCAAATAGAAGGGCTGCCGTCTGCTCATTCGAAACAGGATCGGTAGTTATGCTATCCTCCATCTGACCCAGGAAAGACTGTAAACAAGCTATAATATCATTAATCTGGTCTATAGTGGCGTTTAGTTGTGCTTGGGCTTCCTGAATAAACCCAATGCCTGCCCCTACAGCACCCAAAAGACCATCCATAAAGGAACCTAGGCCACCTAAACCCGAATCTAACCCCCACTCATAGACCCCATCTCCGTCCTTATCGTACAGGCCAATTAAACCAAAAATAAAGTCCTTGGACGCAGCGATAGCGGTTTGGGCTGCCATTATGCCTTTGTTAATTCCAGCCGTTAGGGCAGCAAGGGCATCCCCAGGCAACATGTTTAGAATGTCCATCCCTAAATCAAAAATACAAGGAGGTAGACCAAAAGTTGGAAGGGTTCCTGTCCCAAGAGGGACTCCAACTAACCATTCGGTACTTAAGGGATTAATAGGCATTATATTGAGTTAGAGTTTAGTGTAGGGATGAAAGCAATTCCAGCAGGAATAAGAGGCTGTAAGTTGACCTGACCAAGAGGCGCAGATATATTAATATCCCCTGTCTGTGTAAATATATCTATACCTTTCGAGGCCCATATGGTGATTTTCCCACTGACTGGGTTAGTTCCTACAGTTGCTACAAGGTCATTAGCTACAATCTCAATCGTACCACCTGTTTTTAGTTGAACTACTCCATCTCTGTGGAGGGGCTGAGTTCTTACAAATACTCTTGGAGGTGTAAGTGGCTTATAAGCAAAAGCATTTATATTAATACTATTATGCCAACTATCTATATTAACATTACCCTTCTTTTTATTCAGAGGAGATTCTAGAATAGAGCCATCACCATCCCTAGTAGCAAAATTTACTATCTGTATCACTCCTCCATTACCAGAATTACTTAGCTTCATGTCTCCTACAGTTGTGTGAAAATTCATGTTACCATAGGATTTTGCGGTAAAAGAACAGGGGCCAGAGCCCCCAGCATTCCCAGAATTATTCATCTTTAACATTACTCTAGGGGAAGTGTCACTAGTTTCTATAAGTATACCTTCACGATCAGTATTTCTAGTTAACTTTATTTTATTAGAACCAGCATAAAGCTGGGCATAACTTCGCCTAGTTACCCCAGGGCTTCCACCTTCACTGCTCTCGTAAACAAACTCTAAACCGCTATTATGGTGATCCTTCAAGCCAACGGTATCCTTATATGAATTTCCTGTTAGAAATTGATCAGACCCTTTTGGGTAATTAGGTATAGCCTCCTCTTGGGTTTCTAACGACCCTACTATAGTTGACATATAGAAAAACTCCACATCACTGCCGTCATCGGCAGTGGCAACAAGTATAACATCCCCCTGACGAGGGTAGGCAGTAAACCCGCCCTCTCCAGGAAATATCGAATTGAAAGGGGAGGTATAACATACCTGAATAGGTATTAACCCCTTTAATAACTCTGCGGGTATTTTTATATTGTTAGCAGGATTAAAAGTGCTGGTAACTCTTGCTTTTAATAATTCCATTAGTTATTTATCCTCTGTATTTATTGATTTTACGGCTTCAGTTGCTAATTGCTGCCTTTGAATAGTAAACTTTGAGTAACAGTCCCCATTTGATATAACATGCTCATAGCCAGATATCATGTATACACCACTTAAAAACCCTTTTGGAGCTATACCCCTAGTAAGAGCGAAAAAATTAGTATTATTTAGAAATATACAAGGTTTACCTAGTATTATAGGATCAACTAAATTAAAAAAAGGAATAGTTTTTAAACTTGCCATAGCTACCGTATTGGATAAGCTTTGAATATAGTTAAGGTGGGCCGTCATTCCAGCATAAGATATTTCCCTATCAGTTACTTGGTGAGAGCTTTTTATAATTTCTTTAGTTTTCAATTTTATAGCTTCATAAAAAGCTCTTACATCCTTATCAATATTATTATTCTCTGATAACTCCCCTAATGTAAGTAATATTGTGTGTGTTGCCGCATTATTCTTATATGCTTTTTCTAACATATAATCTATATTTTTATCAAACTCTTCATCTGAAAAAGAGACAGGTTTAGATTTCTCAAAAAGAATATCATTAAGGGAAGAGAGGCTGGTTTTTTTAATTATACTAAACGACTCTAATAAGTTAGCAAAGCCAGTTCCTTTTTCTGTACTCACAACCTCAATGACATTAGAGTTCTTGTTGTTAGCAATAAATGTCGGTACTGATTCTAATGTTTTTAGTACAGACTGTTCTGTTGAATAATCAAATGTCGTTTTTTCTATAGAATTAATATCATAAAGTTTAGCAACATTGTCGATATATTCTCTTATATTTTGTTTGAATAAAAATTTACTGGCATTAGTATGCCAAGCCTGTGTGGTAGAGTTTTTAAAAGGAATCTGTAATTGACCAATATAAATTCTCATTATGTGTTCTGAATAACTTGGAGAAAAAGGAGCTATTAGTCCATTACCTATTATATAATCAGTATAAATTTTTATAGTTTTTTTACCAAGAGTACTCTTCCTCATTGTAAAATTAAAGACTTCCCACTCTGTTTGAAAATGTAGTTTTACCCCAGACCATGTTGACTGAGTTCTTGTTGTTTTGGATTCCTTTGTAGTATACCAATTCCTATAGAACCCGCTATGTGAGTTTTTAGGTGACGGACCCCCTCTTGTGTCTTTCTTCCCACAAAGCTGATCTAGGAAAAGAATCTTGTGTTGATCGTTAGTAATGATTAGGGGAGAAGTGTCTACATTATCCAAAGGGTAACCCCCTTCGGATAGCCCAAAAAATCTATACATGTTTCTCATGGAATCCATTACAACATCTTCGTAATATCTACTTGTTTTCTTTCCTCCTACTTTAGGTTGTTTATGGGTAATTGTTAGAAAATAAGTGTTTTCTTTAGTTTTGGGGTTCGTCTCTTCTTTTCTTATGAGTATGTTAAATAACTCTAAAATTTTGGATAAAGCATCAAGTCTATATATTTCTGGGGGGGTAGGGTCATAAAATCTCTTTCCTTTTTTTTCGACCGCTTCATCTATTTTTTGTCTAAATAAACTAGTTAATTTAGGTGATAAAAAAACAAATGGATACACATCATCAGGTCCATTCGTTACCAGGAACTTCTGGTAAAGGTTTTCTAATAAAGTTACTATTAAATCTTCCCCATAATGGGAAGCTTTAATAAGAAAGGAGGCTTCATTTGGGCCAGAAAGCATTGGATCATACATGCCTGGATTTGAGGGTTGGTTAATCTTTGTTTCCTCTAATACTAATAGGGGTGGACCTATTATATCCGAAGACTCAAATCCCAAAATATCTCTCCAATTAGAGGTAAAATAATTATCAACCTCAAGCTTATTCATAGCACCTGAAGATTCAGCATTTTCCAACTTACTTTCAGCAGCAGTTATATCAATCACCATATTATTTGAAGAATCTTGTGTTATAAAAAAAGAAGATAATACAAATTTCCTCCAAGTCGCAGACTTACCTGTACCATTACCGTATTTTAAATAGAATTCATGAGTTTCTGTGTTATCAAACTTATCATCTATTTCCTTCATTATCTTCTTTGCTGTTCTATCCTTTGCTTCTTTTTTGAACGGCCAGGGACGATTCCCGTCTGAATCAGTTGGTCTAAAAAATTCATATACGACATCCGTGGCATTTTCATCCTTATTGGAAAGAACTTCGTTTAACTTTTCCTCGAATTGCCTTTTTCTTTTTTCTTCATCTGTCTCTTCTTCAGCAGCCTTATTATTTTTAGTACCCCCAACAACAGCCCTAACTTTCTCGAAATAAGTTCTGTATAAGCTAATGATACTTTGATCGAAAAGTCTAGGTACAAACACCATTTCTGGGTCTAAAAATTTTAAGAAAATAGTAGGAGTATCCGAAGTTTGCCCTTCCCCTGTGATCTTTTTCTCAGAAAAAGAAATAAGGTTGCCTTCCTGTAAAGTAAGAAGAACAGATTTGCTATCTTCTACATCCCCAATACCTTGGGCAACCAAACTGTCCGTGGTTAGTATTACATAAGGAGAACCTACATTTAAGTTATTATCAAATTTAGACATCGTTATAAGGTTGGGATAAGAATGGGATCACCAGAATTAAACCCTTCAAAAGGATCTGTCACTCCGTTGAAGTGCATTAAAAACCACCATTTCGAGGGAGAATCATAGAATGTATCAGATATAAGGTCTGGTCTATTGGCATGCATAATTGGGACTCTACCCTTCTCATAATTATAAGAACTTTCCATATTAGAAATACGATCATCCATTAAAGTACCTACAGAAGTGGTTACAAGAACCCCCTTATGGTTTATTTCAATAACCCCACTAGAATATCTACTTAAACTGTAATCCCTCATAGTTTTATTATGCCTCCAGGATCCATAGTCGGGTATCCTTGCGCGTTAGGTTTATCTTCATTATATAAAGAATCCCACCCAGGCGTAAGTCTTTTATCATCACCATACGGAGCGAAATCCCCACCTTTTAACCTAACTTCTCTAAGGGATAAGCTAATCTTTAGTCTTCTGGGGAGTAAGGTTATGGGGTCGTAACCTACTTCCTCATCATTATCTATACTGTAGGACTCACATATACAAGGTACACTCATAAACATTATGCCATGAGTTAAAGTAATTATAGGTGGACCTAAGTAAGGTCTTTTTGAATTTGTTAGGACACAAGACCTTATTAAGTTTACCCAATACATTACTTGATAAATACTTTTAATTCTTTCAGACTGTACGGAACTAGAGGTTTTACCCGCAAGTAATGGATTAGGACCTGTTGTGACTGTAGTAGGTGTAGGGAGTACCTCATTAGCTAATGAAGGACTTATCGCTTTAAATAGCTTCCTTTCATTATCAGTAAGACTATCAGAAAAAGCAGTATCAAATTGACCAATTAGATTAGCATAAGTATAGTTATCGTTAAATGATCCAAAGTTATCTGTTTGAAAGTAAGAACTCTTTATTCCGTCTTTATCAGTTACATTCGCTGCTGTCGGGTTAATTAAAGTATGCTCTTGGATATTGGGTAAAGTTATATTAAAATCTAAAGCCAACTTACGAGACTTTGCGCCTAAGTAAGCAAAAATAGAACCATTAGAGCCTATAGGCGTATATTCGCTGTAATTTGATTCTAAAGATTCCTTAATAGTAATGTTTTCAATAAAAGGAAGCTGCCGTGTAAATATATCCCCATTTGTTTTCTTAAATTCAAAAACGAGTAGTGATTTATCTTCTAAATGTGGATCCATACTAAATGCCATAATTTATCTCCTAAATATTTCCTGTGGCAAAAGGGTTTACCTGAGTGCCTATTAACGCTGCGGTTGTTTCCTTTACTGCGGATACAATATCTTTCCCTTTAAAGGCATCCCCTTGCTCTAAAAGTTTAGTAAGTACTTTATTTAGCATTTCTTGTTTGGTTTCTTCCATACGCCTTAGTTTATAATCTACATCTGCTAAAGCGGCTTCTGTCCAGATGTCTGGGCCTGTCAAAGGGGTTTCCCTCTCCAGCATATCTTTTTCCCTAGCCCTAGCCTCCCCAGCATCAAGGGCTAAACTATCTGAAGCCATGCCATTTATGGATTCTAATAGTTTATTCATACTATTAAAAGTGGAATTCTTGTCCGAATCAGCATCACCAAACCACCGACCAAGCCCAGGGATCATAGAAAGTACATCGTAAATACCTTCAACAACACCAGCTACTCCTTGAATAACGAAGCCTATTGCTCCAGCTACAACCCCAACTATATCCATTACAGCCGCAATTGCTGGTCCGAAGGCCCTAACAATAAGATTCATTATGCTTCCCACTAAAAGAGATAATCCTCCTATAAGTAATTGAAAAGGTTTAAGTAACCCAACAGCAATATTTTTCAAAGGATCCATAACAATCTCTTTAAAAACGGATAAGGTATTCTTGAGAGCGTCCCACATTGCTATGGCTGGTTTTTGGGCGTTTTCTAGTTTTTCTCCTACAATTCTTAAATTCGTAAGAAACTTATCAGTTCCTCCAAAGGTAGCAGATAAGGCTCGTCTACTAGTGTTAGCGGCAGCACCCTGAAGTCTTGATGCTACTTTTGATCCTTCTATAATTCCTTGAATAGCCTCTTGTGTACCTATGTTTCCCATAGCCAATTGATCCCCAAGACCCTCAACCCCAAGAATAGCTTGCATATTAAGATTTGCGTTAGCACTAGTAAGCTCCTTCATCAAGCTGCCTACTAATTGAGAGTTCTCTTGCCCAAGCCTTGCTGTTAGGTCTGCTGTAACTCCAGTAGCAGTGTCAAGCCCCCCCATAACGGAAAGCAATTGGAAGTTTTCTGACAACTGACCAACAGCCTTAACCATAGAGTCAGTTGTTGTTCCATATTTTAGAGAATTATCAACTATATTTTTAGAAAGACCATCCATCACATCTTCCTGATGGCTTCCCGTTGCTATGATATCTTGACCTAGCTTAACAACCGCACCAAAATCTTGCCCACTAATTTTGGTCCTAGTTGCTAAATTGATTAAGTTTGCGTTGGTTTTATCAAATCCAGCGACCCTAAGTTCTGCTAAGGCTTTAACAGCTAACCCGAATCCTACGGTATTCTTTTCTAGAGACTCAGTGTTCCCTTTAAGCTCGGTATGTAAATTAGTGTTAACTACTGAGAGCCTTTCACTAATATCATTCATTTCGTGGAGGGTTTCAGTTAGTTTTTCAATTGCCATTTTAGCAAGTTTTAAGCCTGCTTCCATAGCCAAAGCAGGACCCCCACCTAGGGCTGTTAAACTTGCTCCAACACTATCCTTAAGCTTCCCAAAGAAACCCCCCCCCTCAAAATCAAAGCTCCCCTGCCCAGGGTGATCGGGAGGGTCCCCTGTACCTCCAGCACCTCCAGCACCTCCCTCTGAGATTCCATTGAAACCCATAGAGGTGCTTGCCCAATCCCCCCCGCCGCTTAATCGGGAGGTGAGGGATCCAATTAGGCGTGATAACAAGCCTTGTTGGGGGGTTGCTTGGACTGGTTCTGGGCGATCTAGCGGTGCGGCATGGCCCGTGGATGCATCGCTGAACAGGGCCTGCCTAGTGCGACCTCCTGCTAAGGCTTCATTTAAAGCCGTAGATGGCATAGATGGTATAGGAAGACCGTATAACGAGGCACCCTCACCTAATCCAGTACCTACTGCTAAGGCTTCATTTAAAGCCGTAGATGGCATAGATGGCATAGATGGCATAGGAGGGCCTATAAATCCCTCATCTATATTGTCTACAGGTGAAGCGGGAGGAGTAGTGTTAGAAAGTAAATTCGTAAGTTTGGTCAGGGCCTCGGTATTCGTTTTAATAACAGTTTCTAGTTCAGCATTAGCTGCGAAGAGAGTATCGTGTAATTTTGTTAACTCTTGGAGGGACTCTGTGATGGATACGAAAGGATCAACCATTGTAGTATCCCCGTTACTCTCTTTCTTAAAGCTATTTAGAACTGTTTTAACAACACCCTCAGTACCACTCAGTTTCTTGACAGAATTATCAATAGATTCTACGGAGGTTTTTAAGGATAGTAAGGTCTGGGAGACATTTGTCATCCCTTCGATTAATGTCTGTGTTATTCCATTATTATCCATAATTACCTCCCTAACCTAAATCTAGTTAAACCACTAATGTTGGTCTTATAAAATGTCTTGTACCTTCTCTTCCCCAGTAATATAGAAAACATACTTTTAAAATACCTATAGGTCCCTATTTTCCTAAGTACATTAATATCATTATTATATAGGGATCCTAAAATTGCCTTTAAAGAATCAACAGAGGTCCTCTTAAGATCAAAGCACGATAACAGCTTATTTCCCGTGTTAGCATTCGTGAAAAAGGGGTCCCTGGTGCCTGTCCTTTCATTTAATACACATAAAACCATAAAGGTTTTACCATCATAGCTAAACATGGCGATGTCCATTGGCCTAAGCTGGGACCATCCTTCAACGACAGGTTCAGTCTTGAATGAAGCGTCCTCCCTAGTAATCATGAATATCTTTTCTACCAATTCTAGGCTTTCTTTTTTATTTTCAGATTTTATAGACATTTCATTTGAAGGAATCGACTTCTACCCCCTATTATATAAATATATACTATTTAATTAATGAATACAGAGAATTATGAAATAATAGAGTTTATAGACTTACTTGATTACACCTTTAGTGATAAGTTTGTTGAAAAGTGGCGATATAAGTACTCTATCGCCTTTATTAAGAAGTTTCAGTTTAGAATACTTAAAGGTATTAGTGAAAAAAAGGTAATAAAGAAAAAAAGTCTTTATCAGTACCTAAGTAAGAAGTGTAAATATAACAGTGAACAAATAGATAGTTTCTTTTTAGATATAGAGGTAGATATCTACTATCCATTGGTGATGTAATGGAATGTAACACAATAAGCAACTCAAAAAGGGAATCCTTTAACAAATGTAGACTTAAGTATAAGTTTAATTATGTGAACAGATTTGAAGAAACAGACCCAGGGAATACTGGAGCCTTACATTTTGGCTCTTTTATACACGAAATCCTTGAAAAAGGGGTTGGGGCTATTAAAGTAGATCAGCTTTGGTCTATAGCCAATGATATAAAAGACAAGTACACCTTCCCAGAATCCTACAACAAGAAGATTGAGGTGTGTCTTAAGAACTTTCTTAGGTTCAATGCCCAGCTACCCAAGGACTCTCTTGTTGAGCATCATTTCAGGGAACAGCTTACCCCAGATGTTCTCCATGAAGGGTATATTGACCGTATCATAAAATCACCCAATGGGTCTGTGATCGTCATTGATTACAAAACTAGCAAGAGGGAGAAGAATAAGTTCCAACTCTTTAGTGATACCCAGGGCAAGTCGTATGTGTATGCCGTTCATAAGTTAACCAACACCCCTATTCGGAAGATTTCCTTTGCCCATTATTACCCGTTAACTAATAATTTAGTTTCCGTCACATATACTGAGCAGGCTATCCTCCAGCATGTAAAAGACATTATCGGTGATGTAAAAAAGATACGCGAATGTACCGAGGATGATCTTTATCCCTCAAAAAACGAATTTTGTGACTGGTGTAGTTACAAAAGCATCTGTTCTCTCTATAATGACCCCACGACAGTAGCCAGTAGGCTAAACGAGTGTAAGGTAAAACCAAAGAGAAAACGATGATTAGAGAGTGGGTTCAGGAAAACATTAAAAGTGGAAGATTACAAAGCGGTGGCCGTGAGTATGTAATCCCTTCTCTCTTTTATGAAGATGATTGGAAGATGCATATGTCTATCAATCTTGAAACTGGACTTTGGAGATGTTTCAAGTCGGGTGAGACTGGGAACTTTTATAAGCTAGTCTCCCTTGTTCGTGGAGTACCTTACCAGAGAGGTAAGGAAGTGTTCTATAGCTTCTGTATTGAGAATGGTAAACTTCCTGAGGAAAGTGAAGCAAAGATAATAATCCCTGAGTCCAAGAGTATTACTCACTCTGAGTTTGTTGAAGTTGAAGAAGGTTCTTCTGCTTGGAACTACCTCCAATCTAGGTCACTGAATCCCACTAGGTTTTATGAGTGTAACTCAGGTAAGTTCAAAGGGAGGGTTATTATCCCCTTTGAAGACAGGGATGGTTTATTCTATTTTACTGCTCGCTCCCTTAGCCCTGATACCTTTCCTAAGTATTTAAACCCAGCATCTGAAGAGGGGGTGAAGGCTTCCCATGTACTCTATCCCTACGCGCACTCTGAGGAGCCCCTATATGTCGCTGAGGGCGCGTTTGACGCTATCGCCATCAAGGAGGCGGGTATGAACGCAACATGTACAAATGGATGCTCTCCGTCCATTATACAGATGCAGTACCTTAAAGCCTACCCTGGGGAAATTGTGATCGCTTATGATAATGATGAGGCAGGAAGGGAAGGTTTAGAAAGGTTTGAACGATTACGAAAAAGGTTGTGTATAGATAATATTTCCTATGTGTTTCCTGAAGGGGAAAAGGATTGGAATTCCATCCTTATAAATAAAGGAGAGTCTGCCTTGCGACAAACTCTCCAAAATTATAAAAAATATAGTTGGGAAAATAATATGGATGTTATCGTCAGCGCACTGTGAAGTACATTAACGGTGAGATAATAGTCTCACTCATTAGAGTATATTTTACCTCTAAAGAATAAGTTCCTGTACCTGCCCCAAGATTGGGGATACTTCCATCAGTTAAGACAGCAGTATCTAAGGAGTAAACCATAGTGCTATCTCCTGTAATGTTAATGAAGGCTGAAGTATCAGCATAGCTTTTAACTTCAACCCTAGAAGGTAGGTTAGAATCTTCATTGTGCTTAAGGATTCTAAACTTAGAGTTTTGAATTACTCCTTCTGCTAAGGTATTCTTTACAGTCTGATCAATATTCTTGTTCATTACTGTAACCTCAGTAGCAACTTTGAGCCCTATAACCTCTCCTAGTCTTATCTTGTTAGGTATAAGGCTAGTTCTTGATTTTAGTAAAAGTGGCTCTGTGATAGCTACGAAAGAATCAGGGAAAAGCTTCACTTCATTTATGAATACGGTCCAATCAGTATTTTCAGATACTTTTACGGTCCACACATCAATGTATTCCCCGATGGAACTAGCTTGGTTTAAGATAGTCGTTCCAGACCGATCAAGGCTACTGACGCTTTGGGTTCCATCAAGAACTACTGCGTATTCTCCAGTACCCACCTTGTAAATGGAAGAAGCACTACTAGCATCTGTATTGAAGGTGCTTGTATCCTTTACGCCAGTCCACCTGAATTTAACAGTACTTGCAGCAGTATCAGAAATTAACTGAGTACCAGATGCTAGTATAGTCTGAGGGGACACATTTTGAGATTTTAGGAAAAAACTTACGGAGCTAACCGCATATAAATCCTGGTAAACCCCGTTATTGATAATATTAAGTCGTAATATGTCCCTAGAAAGGGTTCCTGGCCTATTGTGTCTTTCAACGACTGTTACTCCGTTTAGCAGCATTTATACTTTCCTCTTGGGATATAACTTCCTCTTTAAAGAAGCCTAAGAAGTGGTTTCGTTCAGATCGGTTCATATTCTTAACATCAGAATACGAAAATCTACACCTTCTAACAAGTATATAGGCTTCCCTAAGAAGATTTTCCAAATTGTTTTGGACTAGCTCACTGAGAAAAAATTTTTGTCTAACGGAAGCTCCATTTTGGAGTCATGCCCACACGCACTACATCTCGCCATAACCTCAGTGCTTATACCAAATCCTTCACACATGATTTCCGAAATCATGGTATTAACATCCCCTGCGGGGAGCTTGGATAGGACCTTTTGAATAATCATAGGATCATCGTACTCATCAAACTTTAAGATAAATCTCCAAAGATTATCTAACATTTTGCTAGTATCTGAAATAACTTTCTCATCCGACACAGAGGCTCGCCTTAGTAGAACTTTCTTTTTACACATCGGAAGATCTATTTCTACTTTTTCTGAGCCCCCTTCTAGGGGCGCAACAGGCATCTCGTTAATGTCTATGCTAATTGTTTGCTGTTCCTTACAAGAAGGGCACGACATATGGAATTTATAAACAGAACCGAAAGATAACTCTCTTAATTTAAATAGTAGATAAATCTTATCAATTAGTAGGATTTTGTTTAGATCTAAGCCCGTCACGCACTTTTCGATTAAAAGGGTTGAGGGGTCTTCTCCTTTATTGGAAAGAGCAACCATTTGCCTCTCTTCTTCAAAAGTAATAGGCTTAATTTTAGCTATTCCTCCTGAGGGTAGTTCTATTTCTGTTTCCGTGTTTGTAGGTAGGTCTGATAAAAGACCCTCTACAATAGAGTCTACATCAATTTTTTCTTCATTTATAGCCATATATTTAAAAGCTCCATTTCATTATAGTCTATAATAAAGTATGAAAATTGTTGTAAGTAACAAAAAATCTAAACTTATTACAGATAACCCAGAGATACTAAAAGTATTGGGTAACTTATATAGTTTTAAAGTTCCAGGAGCAGAGTATACACCTTCCTATAGGCGAAGGCAGTGGGATGGAAAGAAGAGATTCTTTTCTAATACTGGGTCTTTTGGGACTGGGATGCTTGAATCTGTTCTAGCAGATCTAAAGAAAATAGAGTGTACTCCCGACATTGAGTATAAGTATGAGTCCTCTGAAGAAGTAAACCGTAAGACCATAGATAACTTTACATACTTCGACTACCAAGAAGAAGCTATAGACTATGGGCTAAAAGCTAAGAGATGTATTATCCAGGCTCCGACTGGTGCTGGTAAGACTCTTATTATGGCGGGTCTAGTAAAATCGTTAGCTCCTAAGAAAATTGTTATACTTTTTAACGCTAAGGGTTTACTAAAACAGACTTATGATTTCTTTACTAAGGAGTGTGGTTTAGAGGATGTTGGTGTTTGTTTTGGAGAAGGGTATCAAGATGGAAATATAATGTTATGTACTGTTCAAAGTATAGGACGCATCCTTGATAACTATGTTGCTGACGCTGATGTCATCATGGTAGATGAAGTACATGAGTTCGCAAACGGTGACACTACCGTAGCAGCCATTGAGAGCTTCCCTGAGGCAAAGTACAGGTATGGGTTTACTGCTACAGTTCCTACTGAGAATATCCCTAAATGGACCCTTATAGCAGCCTTCGGCCCTATATACACCTGTAAACAGACCTCCGACTTAATTGAGGAAGGAGTTCTTACGAAACCGATCATACAAATGGTCCCTGTACCAGAATCCGAGGTAGCCGAAGATCTTGGATATAGGGATACTTACGAAACTCTTATTGTTCACAATAAAGAAAGAAATGACCTTATTAAAGGCATAGTTGACCAAATAAAAGAAAGCCATGGAAAAGCAAGAATACTTATTCTCGTCAGAGATCTTGAACACGGTAGAATCCTTCAAGAATCACTTAAAGGAGACACTTTCTATTTGCGAGGAGAGGATGATATCAGCAGTAGGTATGCCACAATACGAAGCTTTACGAATTGTGAAGGAAACTCAATACTTATTGGAACTAAAATTCTCCAAACAGGAGTTAACATCAAAGAGATCACACATTTCATCAATGCTAGAGGACTTAAAAGCCCAATTGCTACTATCCAAGCACTTGGCAGGGCCTTACGCAAACACGATAGTAAAGAGGTCGTATATGTCTATGATTTCATGGATAACGGAAAGTATCTCGCAGCACACGCTAGAAAAAGACTAAACACTTATAAAAAAGAAGGACATGAGGTAATAGAATTATGAAATCAATAGAAGAACTAAAGAAGAAAAGAGGAAGGCTTACCGAAGCTGAAGTAAATTCAATAGGTACTATAAAAAGTACATTAGCTCAAATAGAAAAAAACCCAGAGATTTCAATTTCTGGGTTAAGAGAACTTCAAAACATCTACTCTACCATTAGGGTACTAAAAGAAAGCTATACTGAAAGAGTTATCAACCTTCTTAAAGAAGGAAATAAACTTTAAAGAATCCTTCTAATAGTTAAGTAACTTTGTCCCGCAGAAGTAAGAACGGAACCAGTTGCGGTTGTTTCTCTTGTAGCTCCAACTCGTAAGATATCGCCACCAGCAAAAACATGCATGAAGGTAGAAATACTATAACTGGCTTGCTCATGGGCAGTTGAAACTCTAATATATCCAGTTTTAGCTGCTGGGCCAAAGTCTACATTGTTTTTCACGCACCTTAGAACAGATGCAGTACGCTGCGAGTTATCATCCTCCTCAACTCCGACAGTAAAACCAACTTCATATGTTCCTGCTGTATTAATGGTTACTTGATTTCCCCCACCAGCAACAGTATAGTCAGTCGCAGCAGCACCCCCAGTAATATCTGTAGTACCGAAGGCAACATATTGTCGAGTTGCACCGTTAGTTTCAGAACCTCCAGCCGTATCAACTAGTTGGATAAAGGATTGGTAATATCCATTAGCCTTATCAGCAATAACTTCTTCCGCATCCGTTAGGAATTGAGGTAAGTCGGCCATTGTTTTAGTGACAGCACCCTTCTTAAATAGATAATTAGAGGTAGCACTAAAGTAAAGATTAGTACCTATATTTACCAAATAGTTATCACCTGAGCTTAATCCAAAACTGCTACCAAATATATTACCAACTTTACCCTGAGCAGTAGCGTCATCATAAAGTATACCACCAGTTATAGTTCTAGCCCCATTGGTAAGCAGATACTGGGTATGGTCATCATCGCTTAACCCAGTTAGGGCTCCATGATCACTAGGTCCCGCTGCGCCACTTGCGCCTGTTGCTCCACTTGCGCCTGTATCACCTGAAACACCCTGAATGCCTTGAATGCCCTGAATGCCTTGAATGCCTTGAATGCCTTGAGCCCCTGTTGCCCCACTTGCGCCTGTATCACCTGAAACACCCTGAATGCCTTGAATGCCTTGAGCCCCTGTTGCCCCACTTGCCCCTGTTGCCCCACTTGCGCCTGTTGCCCCACTTGCGCCTGTACCACCTGAAACACCCCTAATGCC
>Ga0233413_10000182_pt1 | contig 33591 bp, 33 predicted proteins | sample Na_anoxic_6_MG_FD_189019 | JGI IMG/M metagenome (GOLD analysis project Ga0233413, IMG submission 189019) | Seawater microbial communities from Saanich Inlet, British Columbia, Canada - Na_anoxic_6_MG | ecosystem: Environmental > Aquatic > Marine > Inlet | place: Canada: British Columbia...
TCATTAATTATATGAACGCCACAGCTAAAGTCTTAAAATATTTTAGAATATTAAGTGGTTATTCAGCGGGTGTTATGGGTGGTAAACCCACAAATTTATCACATGGGTTAGGGTTGTCTATGTCAGACAGTGAATTAAGGTTCAAGGTATCTGAAAAATTATCTTCTTTAGGTGGGTACATCGAACATTTAGGTGACATGTTTCAAACAGTATTAAGAAGATATGAGAGTAGATTACAGAATTAAAGTGTTTACTATTATATAATAAAGTTTTATATTTAAATAAAAAATTATGAACAACGATCAAAAAGCAGAATTGTACCATTCTTATCTATTAAGACATGACAGACTAGACTCTCAGATAGCAGATATTAAATCTGAAGCAGCGGGAAGAGATTTGAATAAGGAACAACAGGATAAGATTAATCTTATAGAATCTCAGAAAGCAGAAATTGTTACCGAAACTCAGAAACTATTCGAGACTTACTAGTATTTATAATAGTATGTCGACAAGAACTACTATTAAAAAAATACTTTTAGAAAATAATAAACGTTATAATAAATTCGCTTATAACGTAATTCGTTATGCTTACGATAATATTCGTAATGACCACAAAAAAAGGGGAACAGAAAGTAAATTTAAATCTAAATTTGGTAGTGTTGATAATTGGATTAGGGATATTAAAACACATTTTTTTGATCCATTTGAAACCCAAAAACCTCAATACAGTTTAGATAAGGTTATCGATTATTATGATAACCCACTTATTGAGGGTATACAAAAAAAAGACATTATAAGAATATTATCAGAATTTATATTAAATTTTGAGGGGTCTGATGAAAGAATAGAAGTAGACGTAATTGAAGAATATTATTTTGAGAAGTATATAAGAGAAAATTATTTTAAGTGTACTAAAGAATTTTTTGAATTTGTATGGGACGTTTACTTAAAAGATGTTAGAAATCATTGGAACGAAAACCCAAAAGATAATTATTGGGAAGAAATAAAAGATGATGTCATCGAAAAAATGGAAGATGTGGAGTGGCAAGAGGAAAACGGTGTTTCATTTGATCGTTTAAATAACGAAAAGGAATATTTTATGTCATATTGGCATTACCCAATGGATAGTTTGGGTTGGGATAGGGACGATTTATGTGAGTTTTATAAAGATATGTTATCTGCAATGGGAGATGAAAAACTAAAACAAGTGATTATGTTTCACGATAATCAGTTTGTAAATTCACATCTAATAGGTGATGAACTTTATTACATAATTGATAAGGATAAGTTTCTATTTTAACCTTTTTATACGTCTTAAAGCGTTTTTTGACTCATTTGTTACTTTACTACCCTTACTTAAGTTCTCCTCATAGGGTATAAATCTTAAATTTTTGATGTTTCCTATCTTTTCTGGTGGTATTTTCTCTTTAAATCCCATCACGATCGGGTAAACATGATCTAAATGATGATCCTTCCACCCTCTTTTATCAGAATTCTCCAGTAAATAGAGTTTTTGTCCTTCTGTAACTTCCCAAACCATAGCATAGTACAATTTCTTCTCTAAATCCTTAATTTTTTTGATTTTTTGTTTGATTTTAGGGTGTTTTTTGGTGATTTTACGTATTTTATAGTAAATTTTATTTTTTTTATCTTTATTTTTTAGTATTTTACGCATATTTTCACTATATTAGACAACTTAATATAAACTATTATATTTATTAATAAATATGAAAAGGATAATTTTTAAATTTTCATTTTTTTTGTTAATTTTAGTAACAATGAAGATAATAATTACAGAAACACAATTAAAAAACGTTATTCTAAGAGAACGAAATGTGGAAAAGTTAGAAACAACACCCAAGAGTGATGAATGTGCAACTAACTCACCTAAACAATGGAATAAGGTAAATTATACGTTAGATGACGTTAAAAATGGTAGTATTATTAATTTTGGTGATTTAGACACAAAAGAGGGTAACGCCATAAAATTAATACAAACTAGGTTAAATGATTATGAGTATGATAGTGAACCTGATGGTAAATATGGAAAGGGAATGTTAAAACAATTGTCTCATTTCTTAGATATTGACCTATGTGAACAAGAAAATAACACTATAAGGGTTGGTCCTAACGCATTAAAATTATTGGGTATGTCTTTTGAGATTACAACTGAAATGGAAGAAGATTATCTTTTAGCTACAACATTAGTGGGGGAAAATGTAAAAGGTACCCAAGAAGAATTAAATGCGATACTATCAACAATAAAAAATAGAATTAAACATTGTCCTAATTTAAAAAGTATGTCCGATGTTTTAAATATTGGGAGTCAGTATAGTACACTGAACCATTACAACACCCTCAATGACGAAGAAAAAAAGGTGGAACTTTACAATAGAGTATTACAACAAAAATTAAGACCTAAATATAACGACTTCGATAATATGTTTAAAAAAGTACAAAGTTTTAGAAAAACCACACCATTACCATATAACCATTATTTCACCAATACTTTAGCGGAAAAAGCTAAATCAGGGACATATAATACTTCTGTCTCCAAATCGTATATGGAAAATTTAAAGTCTTCTAAGACTATAGGGGATCATACTTTTTGGTGGGCCAATAAACATAGATGTAAATAATATAATATTTTTTAATAAAAACGTTATATTTATAAATAAACACAATTTAGAATGAAATATATAGTAACTGAAAGTCAATACAAAATTTTATTAACGGAAGATAGGTTAGATTATTTAAAAACCCAACACGTTATGACAAAAACCCAAGTAGATGATCTAACTAAAGGTGAAAAAGAATCTGAGGAAGAAAGGGAACCAGGTGGTATACCACCAAAAAAAAGAATTAAGGTTGATCCAATACAAGACGAATCTGGCGTTGATATAGCTTATCTCTATACAAGTAAAAAAGGAAAAACATCAGTAAAACTTACTGAGGAAATTTTTAACGATATAGCTGAAGCGGATCCCACAAGAAATAAAGCGTATGTTTCATGGATGATAAACGTATTTTTAAGACATATCTCTGAAAATGAAATTTCTCAAGCGGTACGTTTTTTAACTGAGGATTTACCAGAAGCTACTGAATTTTTAGAGGTTTTTGATAGAGTTAAAAAGAAAAAAGTATTTAAAACGGGTGCACCAAACAGACCAAATGCACCTACCGATGTTTCGGATATAAGTCAATACAATGACTTAGCTCACCTATACTCAATAGTGAGTCCATTTATTGGTTCGGGAGATGGGGATGAGGATTCCACACCAGGTGAAAAATTATGGAATAAATTAAAAAAATATATTGACCTTGGACATGCTAGGTTAGCGTATAGAGATAACGATGTATTAGTTTACATACCAGATACTATAGAATCTAGTTGTGACCCATTAGGTAATTTAGCTAGTTGGTGTACAAGAAGAGAAGGTAATTCTTATTTTGATAGTACTAGGAACAATAATAAAAAACCAAACGGTGATCCATCTGACCTTTATGTTATAATACCTAAAACTATGTTTGACGGGGAACCGAGTGATGACGATTTTTACCCTTTACAATTTCATTTCGAATCAAACCAATTACACAATAAGAATAATACTTCGATAGGTGATGATGGTGTAGGTAAATTAAATAGTAAGTATCCTGGGTTACAGAAATTCTTTATTGAAGAGTTGGGGGCTTTAGCGTCTGAGGATGTTACAGAAGGTGATGGTTTAATGAAAAGTAGATACATTGAATATTTAAATAAGTTTGGTGGTTCGGCTAAGGATGTTATAAGTGGTGAAGTATATGAACAAGGGGTTAGAAATATAAGGAGACTAGCTTCAGAACAACAAGTACCATTACAACAAAATAAATATTTAAAATGGTTAATGGAAAATACTGAAGGTGTTAATGTCACAGATTATTTAGATGAGACTACAGAAACTTTAGATTTTAGTAATATGAATCTTGGTGCGATGCCAGATTTATCTAGATTCACTCAACTAAGAAGGCTAACTTTAAATAATTGTAATATAAATGAACTACCACCGGTTGAGTTCATACCACAACCAAATAAGATAAGTGTATTCGCCTTTGCTAATAATAACATTAAAGAGGCTCCACTACCTGGATATTCTGAGGCTTTAGAATGGGTTTTCTTATTTAACTTAGATGATAACCCTTTAACGTATATCGATGTACCGGAATTAGATGAATTGGTTACTAATAGTGGGTTATCTAGGTTTACATATGACGATTCAGTTATAGGTAATTTATCACCAGAGAATAGAATAGAGTTTGAAAAATTCTTATCTGATGATGATGAGGTAGGTTATTTTACAGGAGCTTAATATTTATATAAAAACAATAATAATAAATTAAACAATCAAAAATGAAAAAAGGAAAAAAGACTATCCGATTAACTGAATCAGAAATGGTATCACTTATTGAAAATATCGTAAATCAAGTTAAAAACGAAAAGAAAAGAGAAATTACAGAATCTAGAAAAAGAAAACCTGTAAGTAGAAAACCAGTATCTAGAAATAAAAGATCACCAAGAGTACGAAGATAAAAACCATCATTATGAGAAATACACCAAAAAGTTTAAATGAAGAATTAAATAGAATGAAAAAATTAATGACTTTTGACATTAGTGAAAATTCTCATGATGTATTGTCTGAACAAGATTATAGTAATGTTCACACAGGAAAAAAGACCAAAAAGAAAAAAACCATGGATACAACAGTACCTAATTGGGGAGAGAAATCAAGAGGGAAATTAAATTTTGGTGCTTTAAGTGGTAATTATGCTAAAGTGAAAAATAACGATATGTTTGGATCGGAACCACCCGGTCAAAAGTTTATTATTTCGTCCAGCTCTAGCGCACCTAAACTTATGGGTATCGCACCCCCTCCTGACGAACCACCAGTTCCAGAAGAAAAGGTAGCAAATATTGAAATAAACTTCTCAATGGAAGATTCGTTTAAACTCGATAAAGTAACCCTTACTAGTGATGGTGAAGTAAGTTATAATACCTTTATTGATGTATATAATGATACTAAAAAGGAAAATAGTGATATATGGGACGATTATTTATCATCCATTAAAAAAGGTGAAATCGAAATTTTAGGTTATGCATCGCAAGACGGTGACCCTAACAAATCAGATGGTGGTTATTTATCAGCGTGTTCTACTTTCGGTGTAGGGGTAGGACCTAAAAATAAATATAACCTATGTTTATCACAACAAAGAGCTAATGCAATAAGAGATAAAATAATTAATGACATACCTGAATTATCAGGTTTATTAACTGCTAAAGGTATGGGTGAGACTTGTAATTTCGGCCCTTGCTGGTCTAACGATAGCGGTGTCACTACAACTGATACTGCACCTAATAGGAGAGTTGTAATTAAGTTTCCTGAGTATAAAACTACATCAGTTGAAATTACTGAACCTACAAATAATACTGATGATTCTGGTTCTACCACTACTACAGATTGGGATAGTGTAACCACCTATATTACCGTTTCGGGTAAAGATTATAAGGCTGTTTCTGGTAAAAGGGGTCTTATACTGGAAAACATTACAGAATTGATGGATGACCTAGGTAAAAAAATCCCTATATTTGGAAACATTAAACTTAATGGTAAACAGTTTGGTAAAGGTATTATAAGTAAGGATGGTATTAAAGTAAAATCTGGTGGTGGAGTTTACAAATTCAATAACTGGAATGACCCTTCAGTTGAATCAGTGGGTGAGCAATCAGACAAACTACACTTTAAACAAACCGATAAAGTTTTCTCTATTGAATCTCGTAGTAAAGAATTAGTTTATAAATACTTTACTTTGGGAAAGATAGAAACAACATACCGAGACATGGTTAACGGTAACTAAAAAGAAATATAAACCTCATATTACTTTATGAAGTTTATTGAGGATCTTGTTGTTTTAGTATAAGGGTTATATATAACACAACAAGCAAATAAATCTTGTATTTTTAACCCGTATTCTTTATAAGAAAATGTATCATATAATAACCCTCTTTGGGCATTCCTGTGATGTGTTGAGTTTTCCCACAATACTATCATATGTGTGGCTAATTCTTGGTATGTTTCTTTTTCACCTGTATACATGAAAATGTTTTCTGAGTACCTTAAACGAGCGTTCCGCACAATAATTTGTGGCACATTAGGTACACCTTCATAATAAACATCTCTAACTAATTGTTCGTTACCCTTATACCAATCAGTCCTATCTACATGGTACAACACATTTTTAGCGTTATTTGACATCTCGACACAGTTAGGTAAAGAAATGTTTTCATATACCCAGTCAGACCATCTTGGTTTGTTCATCTCAGGGAAAGAATCAACCACAGGGTCAGTTACATTCCATTTCTTCCCCCCACCGAAACAATCAATAGTGTCTCTAAAGTTAAGGAACGCTTCAGCCAACGCTTTTGTTGCTAAATCATTATCGAAGTTAGTGTAATCAATCTTTTGTGTAAATCCATTTAAGGAGAATAAAACGATTAATAATGTGATTAAGTTTTTCATAGTTGTTTGATTTAATACGAATATACAACAAATATTCCGATTATCCTAATTAATAATGTTTTTTTTTTAAAATAATGGTATATTTATAAATATAATAACATATTATGAAAAGAAAACCTGTAAGTAGAAACCCATCATTATGAGAAATACACCAAAAAATTTAAATGAAGAACTCATGAAAATGAGAAGACTTATGAGGTTTGATGTGAATGGACACTCACATAACATATTAACAGAACAAAACTTTAAGGGTATTTTAAAAGAAGAGGAATCTACTGGTAATTTAAGTGTAGAAAAAATCATTAATTTTAAACCTGGATTTTATAGTAACAGTCAAACGGATGTGATTACCAAAAAACCCGTTACAGAAGGGTTAGAAAGTGAGTTAGTTAAAATTAAAGAATTTTTAAAGAAAAACCCAGAAGGGTACATTGTTAGGGCAGTTTTAGAATCTGGTGAATCTAGAATACCTAATACTGACAATGAAATGGGTCGTAAAAGGGTTGAACCTGGATACCTTTCTAATAAAAGAATGGATACGTTAGAGTCTTTTTTAAGTAATACATTTAAAGGATGGAAAAAAGAAGGGATATTAAAAGGTGATTTTAAAGTGGAGAAAAAGGATCCTAAGATTGGTGAAACAGTTTGGGTGGGTCAACCATTCTGTCCAAAAGATAAATTAAAACCTGACGATCCAGAAGGTTATAAATGTTCACAAGTTTATTATGATAACATTGATAAGTATAAGTCACAACAGGATAAATATACCTCAGAACAATACCTTAAAGTTATTATGGGTGTTGAGAAGGTTGGGGTAGATTCTAAAAAACCAGAACAATGTCTTAATGGTTTAAAAGTAGATATAAAATTCGCACCACATAATTGTAACAATGCAGAATACTTCTTAGTTGCAAACAATACACCTTTATATACTATTAAAGGTGGTATGACTGCAAATGGTAGTAACTCAAGAAGTAAAAAACGTTTACATGGTGTTGAATTAGGTCCAGAGGTATTAAACCCTGGTTACGGTAAAATAGGGACAACGAAATATGGTTATGCTGGTGATTTAGGTAAAGAAAGATATGATAGTTTTGTAATAACCGATAAACAATCAAAAGAAATAATGGAAGGTGCAGATGATAAAAATAGTATATATCTATGGTTACTTTGTATTGAGAAGAATTGTCACGATGACAGGGTTAGTGTTAAGGTAACTAGTAAAGACAAAGTTATCTTTGAGGGTTCACCTACCACAAGTAATTCACTTTTATTAAAATTCAATGCTTGTGAAGGAACTTCAGTTGTGGGTAGTAAGGTTTCTACTGAACAAACAGCACCAGAAATTGGGGAATGGGTAAATAAATTAATGTCATATAAAAAGAATATTTATAATAAATTAGGTAGTAAATTAGATGCCCCTTCAGATGTTAAAAATGAAAAGTTAAAACAGATCGAGTGGATAAGTAAACAAATAGACTTAATAAAGAATAAAACATTAGAAATGTATAGTCGGTATGAAACGTATAAAAAAAATAAGTACAATGAAAATAACAAAGAAGCGATTACTAAAATGAAAAGGGAGTTAAATGTACTTACAAATGGTTTAACTAAAAATATCACGTTTGCGAAATTAACATTTGATACTAAAGGAAAGTTAGTGAATAAAACTTATAGGACTAATGATTTATATGGTGATGTTAGAAATGAAATGAAAACCATTATTAATAATTTAACATTATTTTATCAGAAAGAAGAATTCCCTATTTTTAAAAGAAAGGGTATAAGTGATAAACAAGTTCCCATATTTAGGGACTTGATAAAAACTAAATACATTTCACCTGATCAACAAGCGACACAATTAATGGCAAAAAATTAAAACTGAATATGTTATGTTAGACACAATCAGATGATGAAATTATCCTAATTATTCGACCTTTATTACGATTTTTTCTTTAGATTTAACGTAACTAACCTTAATAGTTTGTCCTTTCTCAACTCTACCTTTAAGTATTTCTTCCGATACAGGATCCTCAACACATTTCTGAATAGCTCTATTTAATGGTCTAGCACCATATTCTTTATCATACCCAGTTTCAATAAGATAATTCTTAACAGTTTTGTTAATTTGTAAATTATAACCTATCTCCTCAACTCTACCTTTAAGGCTTATAATTTCCAAATCAACTATTTTACCTATCTCTTCTTTTGTTAAAGATTTAAAAATTACAACATCATCTAACCTATTTAAGAACTCTGGAGCGAAATGTTTCTTTAATTCATCCATTAGGATATCAGATTTGGCGGCAGATTCACCTTCCACCATAGATTTTGTTCCAAACCCAATACCAGTTCCGAAGTCTTGTAATTTTTTAACACCAATGTTAGATGTCATAATAACCATACAATTTTTAAAATTAACTTTCCTACCCAAACTATCTGTTAGTTGTCCATCATCTAATAATTGTAACAATATATTATATATTTCTTTATTCGCTTTCTCTATCTCATCAAATAATATAATAGAATACGGTTTTCTTCTTACTTTTTCAGTTAGTTGTCCACCATCTTCGTGTCCGACATATCCAGGAGGGGAACCGATTAATCTAGATATGGAATGTTTTTCTTGAAATTCAGACATATCCATTCTTATTAAAGAATCCTCATCACCAAACATATATTCAGCCAATTTTTTCGCCATATGTGTTTTTCCTGTACCTGTTGGTCCTATGAACATAAAAGAACCTATAGGTTTCTTTGGGTTTCTTATTCCCACTCTATTACGTCTTAGTGATTGAGCTATTTTAATTAATCCTTCATCTTGACCAATTACAGAACCATGTAAATCTTTTTCCATCTGTAATAACCTTTTACCTTGATTACCACTAAGTCTATTTAATGGTATCCCTGTCATAATAGACACCACTTCGTTAACTTCTTCGGGGTCAATAATTTTTCTTTTCTTATCAAGACTATCGTTCCATTTAGATTTTTCAGATTCTAATTTTTCTGTAACGATTCTTTCTTCGTCTCTAAGTCTGGCAGCCTCCTCATATCTCTGACTTTTTACGACATTATTTTTATCTTCTTTAATGTCAATAATCTTATCCTCTAATTTACTAATATTCTCTGGAGGTTTAGCGTTAACTTGTGAACGAGAACCAACCTCATCCATAATATCTATGGCTTTATCAGGAAATTCTCTATCGGTAATATATCTATCCGCTAACTTAACACATCTATCAATGGTTTCTTGTGGGTATGTTACTTTATGGAAGGATTCGTATGAAAATTTTATCTTATTTAGAATTTCAATGGTATCTTTCACTGAAGGTGGTTCGATTATCACTTGTTGGAATCTTCTGGTTAAAGCACCATCCTTTTCAATGTTTTCTCTAAATTCGTCTAATGTTGTGGCTCCGATAAGTTGTAAATCACCCCTAGATAGAGCTGGTTTTAATACATTGGCAGCATCCATTGATCCTGACGAGTTCCCCGCACCTATTATGGTGTGTACCTCATCAAGGAATAAAATTACGTTATCGACAGTCATTAATTCATCTACAACACCTTTTATTCTTTCTTCGAACTGTCCCCTATATTTTGTTCCAGCAACTAAAGACGCCAAATCCAGTGATACAATTCTTTTATTTAATAATGTCCTTGGGGCTTCACCATTAACAATTTTTAACGCTAAACCCTCTACTATAGTTGTCTTACCGACTCCTGGTTCCCCAATAATGACTGGATTGTTTTTCTTTTTCCTAGCAAGAATCTGAGCCACTCTCTGTATTGTTTTATCTCTACCTATTACTGGGTCGATTCTTCCATCAATAGCCATCTTTGTTATATCTACAGAAAAATTATCTAATACTGGTGTCTCATTACTTTTAGTTTTTATTTTATGTTGATTTTTATACCCTTTAAATGGTTTATCTTCATCAGTATCAAGTGGTTCCGCATTCGACTCAATAATAGTTTTTTTAATTTGACTATTATACGCTTTATAGGTTATTTTCATAATCTTTAAAATCCCACTTATAGAATTTTTGGTTTTTAATAGGGATAGAAGTATATGTTGGGTGTCCAAGTAATCCTCTTTTAATAAATCACATTCTTTTTCCGCACCTTTTATAATATTTTGACTAGTGGTGTTTAATGGTATTGTATCATTATTGATGTCATACATCTCATCTTCTTTTTTATTTTTAACTAACGATTTTTCAATCTTTTTGTGTAAAATATCAATGTCTACATCCATATCCTCTAGTGTTCTAATAGCGTTATTATTATAGTCATTAATTAACGCAATCATAATATGTTCTATTTTAACCTCCCAATCATCATATAACTTGGCTTGTTTAAGGGACATATTAAGTATTCTTTTCACTTTATCTGCTACTTTTTTCATTAATAATTTGTTTTTTATATAAATATCATTATCTTTGTTATAAATTTAAAGAAAATATTATGAAAAGTCAATATGATTTACAATTAGGTGACACAAAAAAAATAATAACTGATATGATCTCTCGAGGTGAGAAGGTGGATATGATATTTACATCACCACCATATTATTCTATGAGAAAAAATTATAGTGGTAACGATGATGGTGAAATAGGTTCTATACATGTCGATGACTACGCTGATTGGTTTTTAGAATTTACTGAATTATTTTTAAAGGTGTTAAAACCTAATGGTAGTTTCTTTCTTAACATTAATGATAAGATAGATAAAGGTGTTGTTCATCCAGTTTTAGATGAAATAAAATATAAGATGAGGAAACAAGGTTGGAAGATGGTTGCTAAACCTTATATATGGTTTAAGAAAAACGCCATACCCACAAATTGTAAATATAGGGCTATAGATAGGTATGAATATGTTTTTCATTTCTCTAATTCCAATAAACCTAAATTTGTGGCTGATAATTGTAGAACTGAACATTCTGAAGTAACTAAAAAAAGATTTAAGAGTCCTGTCACAACTATAAATTCTAGAGATGGTGTTTATGAATCAGAAATGAGAACTTTAAACGTAAAAGGTTCTTTACCACATAATGTAGTGATAACACCCTCAGAATCTAATCCAAGTGTTTTACACCCAGCACCCTTTCACGTTGATTTGGCGGATTGGTTTGTTAGGATTGGTAGTGAGGAGGGAGATGTCGTCTTAGACCCATTCGCAGGGTCTTCTACAACTGGTGTGGCTTCATTAAAGAACAAAAGAAAATTCATTGGTATTGACTTAGTAGAGTTTAACATTAACTTTGGTAGGAAAAGGATGGAGTATTTTTTAAAAACAGGAGAATGTTACATACCAAAGAATAAATTAGAGGAATTAGGAATAGACGTTAACTATTATAAGATAAAAGGTAAACACGTTAACAATCCCTGACAAATTGACACATTATTTCTGTTGGTATGAGTTTTGACTAATACAAAATCATAAATAACAATATAATAAAAAATTAAAAATGTATTACAAAAAAATTAATGACAACATTAGAGACTTCTTCAACGATGATTTCTTTCACAGTACTTTTAGTATTGACCCAACAGAATTTAAACAAAAGGTTAATGATGTGATAAAAAACAAAATGGATAATAGGGGATATTCTCATAACTTACCAGTTACTAATATCTATGAGGATGGTTGGTCATTCAGATATGAATTATTAACACCTGGATTCACAAAAAAGGATTTAAATGTGTCAATAGAAAATGGAACTTTATTGGTAGAGGGAGAGAGAAAGACTGATGATAAATTAGAAGGTGGGTCTTATATATCTAAAGAGTACCACTCAACGAAGTTTAATAGGACGTTTACCTTACCAGATAATGTAGTTTGTGAAGAAATACACGCTAAGGTAAAAAATGGTATTACAACAATATTTTTCCCTAAAGAGAAAAAAAGTAACCCGAAAACACATACTAGAAAAATAACTATAGATTAATTTTTCTTTATTACTGGTATCAGAATTAACCCACATCTTTTTTAGGTGTGGGTTTTTTAGTGTTGATTTTTTAATTATTTACCCCATATTTGTTTAATGAAAAACACTATAAAAGTAAAACTTGGTGACATTCAGAGCGATTTTTTAGGTTATTCCATAGGATATTTATTAGGGAACGAAAAATTTAATATCGTTAAAATAATAAAAGAGTGTTTTTTTATTCTATTATTTGGTCTGGTAGGTGTATTATTCACCATACTTTTCCATAAAAGGTGTTTTTATTTTTTTAATAAATTTATAAAAAATGATTATATATGTCCCCACACATATAATTCACTAGGTAATGGTGTATTCAGTAGACTGATACTGGTAATAATTTCTATATTTCTATCGATATCCACATTTTTTATAGTGGTGGGTATTATCGTAGAGAATTTAAATGAAAGTGTTGTTTATGATTGGGTAGGGCTACATAAAAGTCTAAAAGATAATGGATATGAACCTAATAAATACAAAAGGGGTTATATTAAAGTGTCAACATTTAAAGGTAAATATAAATATCGTTGTTCAGACGGTAATCACAGACATAGGATTTTATTAGGTATATATGGTCCCGATAAAATAATAGACGTAATTTATAATGGTATTCCATATAAAAATTAATTATCCGTTGATTTTTTAATTATTTATCTCTATACTTGTTTTTATGATACCATCAGCACCGAAATTTAGAAAAATAGTTTTGTTATTAAAGGATGAAGATAACAAACCAACAACAAGAATGGAATATATGGATTCCGCAATGATTATAACAGGAAATTATGTTATAATCACTGAAGAAGAAACTGTCACAGTTGACAATCCCACCACAATTAGTGGTAACATATATGAAATGAAAAATATTCATTCCTATAAACTTTATAAAGATTAAATTATGGTTTTATTAAAACACGAAGAAAACGGATCAATAGAATGTCTATATGAATCCAGTAATGTATTGGGGTCAAAATACATTAAAGGTAAAAAAAAATTAGCGGTAATATTTAAATCAGGTATTCAGTATGTATACAGTGATGTGACATTCGAAGAGTATCGTAAATTTGAATTGGCTGAAAGTCAAGGAAAGGTATTAAATTCTGTAGTTAAGGGTCATGAATATGAAAAGTCCCCTGATAAAGTAGACGTTACCCCTATGGTCGAACAGATTAATAGTATTAAAGAAACATTATAATAAAAAGAAACGGGCGTTTCGAATAATAACAAATAAAATAAAAAATAAAAATTATGGAAACAATTTTAATAACGGTGTCAGTTTTGTCTACTTTAGGTGTAGTTGCAATAGTCTTATCTATTACAAATGTCCTAAACAAGTTAAAAGGTAAGGTTGATGTTGGAACAATGAATGACATAGAAAGAGGTCTTAGAGAAGACATAGTAAATGATCATATGTCAATGAATAGGAATATAGAAGATATCTACAATAGATATGATAGAAAAATAGAAATTTTAGAAGAACTAATATCTAAAGTAGATAAAAGAATAGATTCTAGATCAGATAAACTGGTGGATCATATGTGTAAAGAGTTTAATACCGTACACGAAAAATTAGATAATAAAAAAGATAGTAACTTAAAATTACTTAAAGATTAAATAAAATAAAATTCGCCCGTTTTCTTTTATTTAATCTTTATCCATAAATTAGTATATTTATATAGAAGAAAACTATTTTATGGAAATCAGAAGAATTGAAGAACAAGAGGTAAGTGATATTTTAGAAAAAGAAAGTATCGATTTATCTTCTTTCAAAGTAAGAGAAACTCTTAACCCAAAAATTTTTGACAATACCCAACACATTCATGAAGATGTTCGTACTCGATTACTTATGATCGCTGACGATTTCTTTGAAACACTTAATGTTGGTTGGGTAGATATAGATGATATTATTTTAACAGGTAGTTTAGCCAATTATAATTGGTCGAAATTCTCAGATGTTGATTTACACATATTAGTAAATTTTGAGGATGTAGATGAGAATACAGAGTTAGTTAAGGAGTACTTTAATTCAAAGAAAAATTTGTGGAATGAAAAACATGATATAACTATTAAAGGTTATGATGCTGAGTTATATATGCAAGACACTCACGAACCACATGTTTCTAGTGGTGTTTATTCTATAATGTGGGACGGTTGGATTGTTAAACCGATTAAAGGTGATAAAACTATAGACGCTAAAAAAGTTAGGGATAAAGTTAACAATATAGTTGACGCTTTAAAAGAAGTCTATTTTATGTATAAAAGTGATGAATACGATAAAACCATTAGAAAAGTACAAAACCTAAAGGAAAAGATAAAAAAGATGAGACAGTCTGGTTTGGATAGAGAAGGTGAATATTCTTTTGAGAATATAGCGTTTAAAGTATTAAGAAGGATGGAATACTTAGATAAATTAAGTGAAATAGAAACTAGGGCTTACGATAAATCATTAACATTGGATGAGTCTTTTAAATATTTTAAAAATAGATAAGAATTAAATAGTGTTTTTTTATTAAAAACGCAATATTTATTTAATAAACACAATTATGGGAACATATTTAACTGGGACATACACTATATTACATACTAATACCACTGCAGATTTTGACAACTTTGTTTATGACGCAGTTTATTTTAGTACGGCAACCACAATGACTATCAATGGTGTTGCAGTTACTGGTGTATTAGGGGAAACATTATCGATAACAGTAGATGGTAATACTAGTATTCTAAATGCTGGGGTACTACTATTAGGAAACCCAATCGCACCACAAACAAAAGTACAAACTGGATTAATATCTGGTGATTCACATAATGAGGTGTGGCAATTTGTAAATATTAAAACGGGATTACCAACAAACGGATAAGAATTAAAAAATATAAAAAAATATAAAATGAAAAAATACAATAACCCAAAAACCCTAAAAGGACAAGATCAAATCAACAGGATTTCTGACTTAATGGGTAGAATGACAACACTAAATGAAAGTACTTCACTTTCTGAAATAGATTTCATAAAAAAAGGTCCAAACGGAATTATTTATGGAATTATAAGAGAAAATCATAACTACTTTATTAAAACAACTGAAAAAACATCTGGGACACTAATGTCTGAAGATTTTAATTATTCAGGAGGTATTCAAAATAAATACGATGAAAGATATCATTCTTACGCTGAAGCGTTGAAACATTTAAACATGAAGTTTGATATGTTGAATGAATCATATGGTATTGAAGTTGGTACAAATCTTTTCGAATCAGACGGTATTGAGGTAAAGGTAGCTAACTCTAGTGGGGTAGTGGTTAAAGAAACCGAAATAGACGGACCTGTAAAGGTTGATGGTGAAAAAGAACAAAATCCAGAGGGGAAAGAAATAGTAATAGATGAGGAGGAAGAGGTTAATGAGAAAACTGTAATTAAGGTAGATGCACCAGCACCTCCACCAGTAGAAGATGAAGTTGAAGTAGATGAGTTCAGTATGGAAGATGAAGGTGAAGATCCATTCGCTGATGATGGTGGAGACGATATGGGAGACGATATGGGAGACGATATGGGAGATGAAGAAGGAATGGGAGAAGATGGTGATGAAACCACAAAGAAAATACAAAAATATACTGGTAAAATTGGTCAACTATTAAGAGATAAAGATGAGCCAGACGCAGAATTAGATAAGTACGTTATTAATTCTATTATTTCAGCAATTGATTGGGATGAAGTTCCTGATGAAGATGTTGAGGATATTATATCAAAAATAGAAGGTGAAGATGAGGAAGATGGTGAAGGTGACGAATTCGCAACAGATGACGAAGAGGTTGTTGATTTAGACGCTGAAGAAGGTGATGTTGAAGATCCATTCGCTGATGATGGTGGAGAAGGACTGGCAGAATCTGAAGAAGAAATAAAAGAATCTAAAGTTTTTTCAAAAAAACAATTAATGGAATCTTTACTTAAAAACGCAACAAAGAAATCACTAAAAAGGGTGTTAAAAGAAAATCATAGAGTTTGTGAACAATGTTTAGGAGAAGGTTGTGAATCTTGTGGTAAGAATGAACATCACAATATGTCTCATAAAAAATATGGTAAGTTCGATAGAGACGAGTATATGTTAGATGAAGATATGGATGTTATGGATGCTATCGCAACAGGACAAGACTATCTTTCAGCAACAAGAGATTTAGATAGGGATGGTGATCAAATACCAAACAGATTAGATATGGACGCTGACGGTGATGGAAGTTTAGACTTTGAAATGGGGTCAGAAGGTGAAGGGTATATTGAATTAGATTTTGATTCTATTATGGGTACTGAAGCACCTGTTAAGGAACCAGGAATTAAACAACCAACTACTAAACCAGGTGAAGGTGATAAATGGAGAACCATTAAGAAACCTAAAGTAAAACCTAAAATAAAGGCTATTAATGATAGAAAAGGTAATTCTAAACCACCTAGACGTTCATTTAGAAGAAAAGGTATGTTTAGATAATGAAATTAGTCTACATAAATAAAATTGGTCAAAACTGGAAAGGGAATTACATTTATGAGTTCCTTTTTTCAGATGTAGTAAAAGATATTGACGGTGAGGGATGGGATTCGTACCCATCTTCTGGGAATCCAGAACCACCAGAAGGTAGATTTGTTAAAGAGACAGGGTTATTGAACACCACATTAAAGTTAGATTTGGTTCAAGAATCAGATTCATTCGCAATGTGGGACGCTGTGGATGGTATTGTGGCTATGTCTTGGGAAAATATGGAAGGATATGATGAATATCCAGAAAAAAGATTGTTTTTCTCTTTTGGGGAAGATATTGAATCAGTAAATAGCAAACTATATGAAAAAGATATAGTATTAAATTATAATAAAGAGTTAATAAACACATAAAAATGAAAAAGAAAGTAAAAATTTACGAAAACGAAATCAAAAGAGCCACTAGACGTAAGTTAATGGAAAACTATTTAGATGAACAACATGAGATGAGAGACACTTATAGTAGAAAAGATTATAAATCTTCACCTAGAGAACAAGGTGTTAGGAATGTATTTGGAAAATATGGAGAAGAAATTCCACCATCGGTTCTTAGATATATGAGAAAAAATCCAGCAGCTATTATTAAGAGATTATATAAGTTATATGGTAACGAAATATTTGACGCTGTTAAAGGTTCTGGTGAAGAATTTATGGCAGTTGACGCACAAAGTGGAAAGTATGGCCCTTATGATAGAGATAATGATGGTATCGCAAGTAGCGTTGATCAAGACGATGATGGTGATGGTATGTTGGATTTAAATGTAGATGTAATGGGTGAAGCAGACACTAAAACTGTGGAACAAACAACTATGTCTGGATCAGAATGGGATTCTTTAATGACTAAAGGTGGTGCAGTAACTGGTACAGTAAAACAAAATCCAGATAAATCTGTTACTATAACTAATGAATCCACAAGAAGTCTACTCAAAAAATTTCTAAACTCTAGAAAGTAAAATGAAGAAGAGGGACATTGTAAAAGGTTTAATTAATGAAAAGTTCGCCTCTAAAGCGCAACAAAGATATTTTTATGCTAAATGTGATGACGCATCTAATAAAGAAGAAAGGGACTGGTGTGATAGAGCTAAGGAATTTTCTGATGATACCCCTAACTTTAAAAACTTACCAGAAAAAGTTAAAAAAGAATCCACTAACCCCAAAATGAAAAAAGGGGAATTAATGGAGTACATTAATTTTAAAAAAAGTGGTGGAGTTAAAAAAATATTAAAAAAAGATATCGTAAAAGAAAACAGAAACAGAGGTCCTCAGATTGTAGCCGAAATGGATAATCATGATCGAAGAGATGTGGTTAGATATTTAGAATATATTAGAGAAAGTGGTCTCCTTAATATGTTTGGTGCTCACCCATTACTTAACTGGACTAAGAAAGATATGGAAAGGTGGTTATATGGTCAAAGACAAGACATTGAATCTATTGAATATCAGATCGAAGAACTTAAAGATGATTATGAAGATGATAATGAATCAGAAATAGAATCATTAGAAGAACAATTAAGAATAATAAACTACTTATTAAATAATAAACAAAAAATTAGAGACATATTAATTAGAACCGCTATGATAAGGATACAAAATAGGGATGGTGATATGGAAACTAGGAACGTACAAAGGGTATTTGAGAAGTTAGCTAAAGAATCTTGGTTGATGTGGACAACTGCAATTCATGGACATTAAAAAAAAATATGATGAGAAAAAATATTATAAACAAAGTCACTAAAAGAATTCTAAAAGAGAAACTTAGGACTAATAGACTTACAGAAGCAATCGAATATGACCCTGAACACCCTGAGAGAATGAATCCAGATATTGAAGGAAAATTAAGAAGTGGTGAGCACATTTTCGGTAAAAGTAAATCCGTACCATCTGGATCAGAAAATCAAAACTATTCGGAAAAATTAGCCAGTAAGAGATTTAAAGAAATTATTAATAAAGTAAAAAGATATCATGGGGTTCAAAACATTAACCCTAATATGATGTCAGAGATGTTCTCAATAATGCAAGAAGTTGGTCAAATAGAAACTAACCATAAAGATGCGTTAGAAAAATTGGCTGTGGATATAGTATCCGAAGAATTTGATATTCCTGATCAGATGTTAGATGCAACCCTCTCCCCTCCAGGTACTGATTTAAAGTTTAATGATGATGAAGAGGAAGAAGAAGATGACTCCGATTCTAGTTTTGACATCCCTAAAAAACCAAAAAGTGCTGAAAGAATGGAACAGTTAGAGATGGAGGTAGATAAAAGAAGAATTATAAACGCATTAATGCAAGGAGCTTCCAAAAAAGGTCATTACATTTTTCATATGGTAGCTGACGAATTAGATAAATTAAACCCAAGACTTATGGTTTTATATGGTAAACTTATGTCATTAGCCGATTTCCAATATTGGATTATACCTGAAAGTGCAATGGGTGGTGGTGTTGGAGGTACTGAAGAAATTGAATGGAGAAAAGCGGAAAAAGCAGAAGATAAGGATGAAGAAGAAGAAATGGAAAAAGTGGATGTGGAAGAGGGTGATGAAATCCCCGTTGTTGTTGCTAAAGCTTGGGTATTCCCACTTTTAGTACATGAACTTATTAAAGGTACTTTAGAATTATCAGCAATTAATTGGGCTGATGGACACTTAGATTTTGAAGAACAAACTGAGGTTATTGAAAAAGCTGACACAGTAGAAGGTGAGATATGGGGAATGAGATTAGGTCCTGGTATGTGGGAAAAATTCTTAGATTGTATTGACCCAGATGATTATGATATTAAGCAATGGTTATTTCATGAATTAAGTAAGTTACCAGCTAAACAATTTCATTCATTTATGAAAGAAATATTAGTAGGTAGTGAAAAATGTAAAGAAGTTATTAAAACATTAAAAGATTTACACAATCAAGAACCAAGTGAAGATTTAGACGATATGATAGATGATACAGGTTACAATGATATGGGTGATGTGTTAGACAATTTAGGTATTGAGGTGGAGGATGATGTTGAACCAGAAACTGAAGATGTAGACTATTCTGAAATGTCAAAATCTGAAATTCAAAACTTAATAAATAAAGCCCTAGATAAGGGAGATTTTGAAACACTTGAAATATTACATAGATATGTGTAATTATCACAACCAATAAAACATAATAAAATCCCACCTTAAGTGGGATTTTTTATTTATGGTAAGTATTTATATATAAGATGGTAAAAAACATTAAAAAAATATTGTTAGAATATATTGATTTAGATAAATACAAAAAATTTAAAAACAGTGTTTTTCAGTATTTAGATTACGAATTGGGTGAATCGGAACTTGAAAAGGATAATGTTAGTTATGGTGAAAAATTAGAGATGTTACAACATATGATACCGTCAGATTTTAATATCGATGATGGTGACGTATATGGTATCTTATTTAACTACTTAATGAGTAAAGGTGAGGACCCATTAATATATGTCACTTTTGACGATTTGACTTCAAGGTTATATGGGGAGGATATTGTTGATTTATTAGAAAAGTCTGGGTGGTTCGATAAATATATTAAAAACGAATTCGCTTTCCCACAAAATTTTCATGATATAGAAAAAAAAGGGGATAGGGTTTATTTAGTAGTTGATCGTTGGGACGAGTTTACGATGTTGTTTAGACAAGATGATCAAAGTACGGTTGAGAGGGTGCTGAGTGAAGATTGGGCTGAATTATATGGTTATTTTGACGCTGATTGGGAAAGTGATGTTGTTGATAACCTTAATGAAGAAACTATAACCCATATAAAAGGTCACATTAAAGAAGGTGATTTTATCGGTCAAGAAATGAGTGAGTTTTCTATGGATGACGAACATGGGTATATATTAACAGAAGATATGGTAAATGACACTGAAACCATATTAAGATTAATAGATGAAGAAGATATTTTTAACGATTTACGTAGTGAATTAACAAGTCAATACAGATGGGCGTATGAACAGTCTGCTGAAGATGAAATATTTGGTAACTTGAAAGATGAAATAGAAGGATTTTTAGGTTCTAAAGGTAAGTGGGAGGAGGTTAAAGACAAAGAGGGTAATATTAAAGGTCAGGTAATACGTTTTGACATTACCGATATATTTTATAAATATATGATTTCAGCTATTGGGGCACAAGCTGAAATGCCGGGAGAATATCATGGTGACTATGTAACTATGTTATCACAAGTTTTAGATTATGAAGATGAAGAGTTAAGTTCTCCAGATATGGGATATTTTTATCCAGACTCAACAAAAACTGAGGAATATTTTAATTATAATATACAAGGAAATATTTAAAATGAAAATTAGATTAACAGAGGTACAATATCGTAAACTAATTAAAGAAACTACTTTAAATTTTAATAAAGACATTACACCATTGGTTGAGGCGTTTATTGAAGGTATTAAAGGTGCTACACCAATAAGGGTGATGAACTCATTTTTTAATACTTATAAACTTACTTTAAACGATATAAAAAATAATAAGTTATTATATAAAACAATGTATAATATTGATTGGGGGGGTATTGATGAAGATGTTGTTGTGGATAGATATAAATATAGTGAGATAGTTGAGTTTTTCTTACAATCAGAATATGGTAGAATTATGAATATGGTTAACCCATACCAAAGGTTTAATAGTTTATTTTCATTAAATAATAAGTTCGTTGGTTGGGGTAATGCAACGTCTTATTGGAGTACAAGGGTAATCTCCCAGATGATGAATGAAAGTGAGTTGGTTATTGATAATATCCTAAATACCTATTCGGGTGTGGAAGCCATAAAAAGGTTATCAGTATTTAATAATAGAACAAAATATAGATTTCACACCGAAATACTTGATGTTGTAAATAAAATTACCAAAGAAAATGAATTAACATTAGTTAATAAATCAAATGGGTATAGTTTTAATAGAAAAGATGATAGTATGATTAGGGACTTAATAAATTATATGAAAGATATAAGTGACATAAAAAAAACAAAGAGAGGTTTTTTAGATTATATAGGGTCACATTATTCTGGTGGACAATATTCACATTTTTGGGCAGCTGCTAATCATTCTGGTATCATAGAAAAGGTTGGTGGTGGATCTAATGTAACATATAAACTAGGACCAAATTACGATGATTGGGAAGAGGGTAAGGTAGTAGCGTTTTAAATATAGTATTATGGATAGAAATGAAAAATTAAAAATATTTGCTAAATGTTTAAGTGACCCTATATATGCCATAGAAACATTCCTAAAAACTTATGATTTAACTCAAGAAGGGTACGTACCCTTTAAATTATTTCATAAACAAAGAGACATAATTAAATCTTATGAAGAAAATAACCGTAACATAGTTACTAAACCAAGACAAGCTGGTGTGTCTACAACTACCGCAGCATATATTGCCGTTAAAATTGCGTTTTGTGATCCAAATAATCCTTGGAAAGTTCTGGTATTGGCGAATAAACAAACATTAGCTCAAGAATTTCTTAAAAAAATTAAAGACTTTACTGATCAGATACCATCGTGGGTGTGGGGAGTAGAAGAAAATGAATCTTATTTAGATATTGAAGCTAAGGGACATATAAAAACTAAGTCTACTAAATGTGAGGTTAAAGCTTTAGCAACATCGAAAGATGCGTTGAGGGGGTACACACCAACATTTTTGATAATGGATGAAGCTGCGTTTATTGATAATGGTGCTGAGGTGTTTGGTGCCGCATTAACCTCCTTGGGTACTGGTGGTAAAGTGACATTAATATCTACACCTAATGGTCAAGACGCATTATATTATAGAACTTATGATGGCGCCAAAAAAGGTGACAATAACTTTAAAATTATTGAAATGAGGTGGCATGAAGATATAAGATATAATAGAAATTTAAGGTGGTTAAGAGGTGAGGAAGAAATAATTGTTTGTGAGAGTATTGGTAGAGAAAATTTAAGATGGGAATATAGTGGTAAAACATATGAAACTAACGCCAACAACATCAACGACTATGATGTAATGGTTAAAGAGGGTTGGAAAGCTTCTTCCCCTTGGTATGAAGAAATGTGTAGGGATATGAATGGGGATAAAAAACAAATTGCACAAGAATTAGATGTGTCATTTGTTAGTTCTGGTGGTAATGTTATAGACGATGAGTATATTGAATACCAGAATGAAAATTATGTTAAAGACCCAAAATATATGGCAGAAATGGAAAAGTCTATGTGGATATGGAAAGAACCAGAAGAGGGTCATAAATATATTATGGGGGTAGATGTATCTAGAGGTGATGGGAAAGATAGTTCTACTATAGTGATATTAGATTTTGATGGATTAGAACAAGTGGCCGAGTTCCAGTATAAATTACCACCCGATTTATTGGCGGAAATAGTTTATAAATATGGTAATCTTTATAAGGCTTATACAGTTGTAGATATAACTGGAGGTATGGGCGTTTCTACTGTAATGAAATTATTAGAAATGGGATACACACATCTTCACTATGATGACCCTAAAAATAGAAAATTAAGTGAAAAGTACGCTAAAAGTGTTTATAAACAGGGTGAGAAGGTTCCTGGGTTTAATGTTGGTAGTAGTAGACTACAAATGGTAAGTGATTTAGAAGAACATATTAGAGAAAGTAAAACAATTATTAGGTCAGTTAGATTGATTTCTGAGTTAAAGACTTTTGTATATAGAAATGGTAGACCAGATCATATGGATGGGTACCATGATGATATAATAATGGCGCTAGCGATGCCACTTTTTGTTGTACAAACAACATTTAAAAAATTAGAGACAATAGAAAAACAAACAAAGGCAATGTTAGAGGGGTGGGTTAACACTAATTCACCAAGTGAGGTTGATAAGGTTAATAAAAAATATACTAACCCTTTTTACAGTAATACCCCAACTTATCACCCAACACAACCAAATAATGACAATAATGATAATGGTGAATACAATTGGTTATTTGGTATTAAGTAACATTTAAACTTTTTTGATATTTATTATTATAAAATAAACATTATAATTATAAAATGGCTAGAAAAACAATATTTCAACAGTTAAATGACTTATTTGGTCCAGAAATAAAGAGACCACAAAATAAGTCTAGATATTCTTTAGGGGATAAAGAGTTATTAAAAACTAAATCTAAGGAAGAGTACGAACACGAAAAATTAAAACAACAACAAGATAAGTATTTATCGGGTATGTGGCAAACAGTTGATAATGAGATTTATCAACACTCCATATATTATGAGACTACAAGGTTAGCTTCTTACGCAGATTTTGAAGGTATGGAATTTTTCCCAGAAATTGCAGCAGCTTTAGATATAATGATGGAGGAATGTACAACATTAAATCCTGATAATAAAGTAATGAATATATTTTCAGAAAGTAAGAGAGTTAGGAAAATATTAGAAGATTTATTTTTTAATAGATTAGATATCCACACTACATTACCTATGTGGACAAGAAACACATGTAAGTACGGAGATAATTTTTTATTTTTAAATATAGATAGTGAAGAGGGTATTACTGGTGTTAAACAGTTACCGAATATTGAGATATCTAGAAAGGATAATGAGGGGTTCGGTGAAAATGCATCAAACTCTGAGGAAGACAAATTCAACCCAGTTAAGTTTGTGTGGGGACAAAGAGATATAGAATTTAATGCGTGGCAAGTTGCCCATTTTAGGTTATTAGGTGACGATAGGAGATTACCTTATGGTACATCTATGTTAGAAAAGGCTAGACGTATCTGGAAACAATTGTTACTTTCTGAAGACGCTATGTTAATATATAGGGTTACTAGGGCACCCGAAAGAAGAATATTTAAAATCTTTGTTGGTAACATTGATGAGGCGGATGTCCCATCATATGTACAGAAAATTGCAAACAACTTTAAGAAGAGTCCGGTTATTGATGAGAATACGGGTCAGATAGATACTAGGTATAATCAAATGGCACAAGATCAAGATTATTTTATACCTGTTAGAGACCCAAACGCACCAAGTCCAATAGATACATTACCAGGTGCAACTAACCTTTCAGAAATTGCCGATATACAATATCTACAGAAAAAATTATTTACCGCATTGAGGGTACCTAAACCTTTTTTAGGTTTTGAGGAGGCGACTGGTGAAGGGAAGAACTTAGCACTACAAGACATTAGATTCGCAAGGACAATTAATAGAATACAACAAGCAATGTTACAGGAATTAAATAAAATTGCTATAATACATTTATATATTTTAGGTTTAGAAGATGAGTTAGATAATTTTACTTTATCACTTAACAACCCATCAACACAAGCTGAAATGTTAAAAATAGAACAAACCCAATTAAAGGTTACTTTATATAAAGATGCAGTGGCAGATGCTGGTAACGGATTTGGCGCAATGTCTATGACTAGAGGTAAGAAAGAGATATTAGGTATGTCAGATGAAGATATTAGAAACGATTTAGAGCAACAAAGATTAGAAAAAGCTGCTTCAGCAGAAATGGAACAAACTGCTAATATTATTAAGAAAACAGGGTTGTTTGACAGAGTCGATAAATTATATGGTGATTTTGATACTTTAGTTTCTGGTGGCGATGCTGAAGGAGAAGAAGGTGCTGGTGATGAGATGGGTGGTGATGATGGAGGTGGATTCGGTGGAGATGCTGGAGGTGGATTTGGAGCTGACTTAGAAAGTGCAGCATCCACAGAAGCTGGTGGTGAAGCAGCTGCAGCTGAAACAGCAACTGCGGTAGAGTCTGCCAATAAAAAAGAGAACCTATTAATGGAAGAGGATAGAAGAAAATATGTAGAAAAAACTAAAAAATATCAAGGTATGTTTATGAAAAGACTTACAGAAAGTTTAGAAAAAAAGGGACGTAACTACAATTTAGATTCAGTAGAAAAAGGTACCAATAAGGTAAATAAGAATATCGAAGATATGACAAAAGAAATAGATAAAATTATTAAAGAGTAATTTTTTAAAAAATTTAGATATTTATAAATAAAAAGCATGGAAAATTTCGGAAATATAAAAGATACATTTAAAGATATTGTAATAGAGTCTGTATTAAAAAAAGAAAAAGGTGGTAAAAAACTATTTTCTAAATTTATTAAATTAATTAAAGAAAATAATACTTTATCTGATCAATACCTAATATATAAAAATTTACAAACTAAGAAGTTCGATGACACTTCGGAAGCTAAAGACTATATTAAAGAAAACATTTCATTATTAAAATCATTAGATAAGAAGAAATTGGAGAAGGGTAATGAAAAACTATTTAAACTTTTAAATGGTAAGAACATTGTTAAAGAAAATAATGAATTTTATTCTCATATTAAATTTTTAGTAGAGACAACAAAAACCGCTACAACTATAGATAAAATTAATGAATCTATAAACCACATTAAAGGATTAATGTTAGAAAAAGAGGTAGAAGTTACAAATGAGAGAATAGATTCTGAATTACCACCAAGTGTTTTAACTAAGATATCTGTTAACAAATTTAATGATAAATACTCTAACATTAGTGAATCTGAAAAGGGAATCATTAAAACCATATTAAATGGTAATGATGAAGATAAGGAAGAAACCTATAACACTTTAAAAAGAGAGTGTATTGATATTATTGATAACAGGGTAACCGAGTCTACTGATGTAACCCTAAAAGATCAATTACTTAGGGTTAAAGACAAATTATTAAATATGAACTTCGACAACGAAAACTTTATTAACGATATAAATAAAGTTTATGACCTTAAAGAATCTGTATCTTTAAGTGTTGAGTAGGAATATATGTTACCACTTTTATTAAATTGACTTTGTTATATATTATCACTATATTTACCATATATTAATAATAAAAAAATAAAAACATATGGATGAAACTTGGAAAGGAAGTAAAGTTAAATTTATTACCAAACTACAAAACTAAGGTTGGTACAGTTAACAATAAAGAATCAAAAAGTATATACATAAATCTCAGCGCTTGGGGTGAGATAAATGATATAAACCAAAACACTAATTACGATTCTGTAGTAAGTGGTATAAGAAAAAAAATAAAACAAAATATAAATAGTAACGTAGATAAGGAATTATTTCACAACGATAAATATATTGTGGATTTAGATATGAGAACCTCTGGGTTTGTAAACACAAAAAGAAGTTTTATGTCTTGTGAAATAACGTTATATCAGAAAAAGGGGTTACCTATCAACCAACCCAACTTGTTAGAATCTTCAAAGAGTATAATTCATGACATAGTTAATAGTTGTTTAGACAATAATAATTATTTTACTTTTTATAAAACGAAAAAATAGAGTTTTTATAGTAATGGTATATTTATAATTAAAGTATATCATTATTATGGAAATAATTAAGAAAAACGAAATCAATAAAAAAGGTATCCTAATCGAATATGACGCAGGATACATTTCCCCTAAAGATAATAAAAACTTTGTTAATGAAGCTAGTGAGTTAACACCAGGACGACAAGTTATTGAAGATCCCTTAATAGTGTACGCTGTAATGCAGAAATATGGGACAGAGAATAAAAACGAAAGAATATATCCTGAAGATCTCTTAAGGAGGGAAGCTGAAAATTACCTTAAACTTATTAAAGAAAAACGTGCAATGGGTGAAGCTGATCACCCAGAGAGTTCCATTGTTGCTGTAAGTAGAATAGCTCATAATGTTGTAGACTTATGGTGGGAAGGTAATGTGTTAATGGGTAAACTTGAAATTATTATGTCACCGGGGTTTGTTAACCTAGGGATTATTTCCTGTGAAGGTGATAGAGTTGCTAATTATATTAGAAAAGGATTAAAAATAGGTGTTTCATCAAGAGGTGTCGGATCATTAGAAAAAGAAAATGGTAAGAACATTGTACAAGATGATTATGAATTAATATGTTGGGACATTGTAACGTCACCATCCACTCCAGGTTCTTGGATTTATAATGAAGAACCATCTCAAGAACAACAGATGTCAGAGTCTAATAAGAAAAATGAAGATATTATCTTAACAAATTCATTAAATAACTTCTTACTAGATTAAAAAAAATCAACTTTAAATAAGTTTTTTATCTTTTACTGCATATTTATTAAAAAATGCACTATGGTGTATTTAAATAATAAAATAAATTTTTAAAAAAAATTAAAATGGCTGTAAAAAGAAAATCAATCATCGAAGAGGCTTTGTTAGACGCTAAGTCTTTAGAGGATGCCTTAAAAGCCAACACGAAAGAAATGCTTTCGGCGCATATGTCGAAGGAAATTGAGAGTATCGTAGAGTCGTCTTTGAGAGAACAAGGTGAAGAAACTATTAAATTAGACGGTATTGAATTAGGAGGATCCGCAGATGATGAGGAAGATGTTGAGTTAAATCTTGACGATGAATTAACAGATGATTCTGAAGAAGAAGAATCTGAAGAGTTAGAAATGGACGTTATGGATTTCCCAGATGATGGTGAAGAAATGGCTGACGTAGAATTAGACCTTGATACTGATCTAGATTTAGACGGTGGTGAAGGTGAAGAACTAGAATTAGATCTTGAACCTATGGGAATGGAATTAGGTATGGGTGACGATGTATTAGATATGACAATGGCTTCAGATGATGAAGTTGTTACAGTATTTAAGAAATTGGGTCCAGACGATGAAGTTGAAGTGGTTAAAGATGCTGATGGAATTCATTTGACAGATAATGAAACTGGTGCAGAATATTACATTAAGGAATCTTTGGACGAAATGATGGACGAAGATGATGGAGTGTGTGAAGGTTGCGGAATGGACGAAGACGAAGATGAAATTGTTTACGAAATCGAAATGAATGATGATGAATCGGTAATAACTGATGAAGATGATTCTATGGAAGAAGAAGAACCAATGGAAGAAGATCATACATTGGCTAGAACTAAAGGTCGTCAAAGAAAAGGTGGACATAGAAATAGACAAACTTCTGAATCTAGAATAACTCGTAAACCAGTTGTTCGTAGAAAACCAAAAACTGATACAGTTTCTGAAACAAAAATAATGAAAGAATACAAAGAGTTGAAAAGTAAAAATAATGAATACAAAAAAGCTCTTAATGTATTTAAAGACAAACTCAATGAAGTAGCGTTATTTAATACTAACTTAGCTTACGTAAATAGATTGTTTACTGAACATTCGACAACTAAAAAAGAAAAAATGGAAATTCTTAAAAGGTTTGACAATACTGATTCAGTAAAAGAGTCTAAATCTATTTATAAGGTTATTAAGTCTGAATTAGATAGAAAAGCTCCAATTAGCGAGTCTGTTGTAAATAAAGTTAATAAAACTGTTAAATCTTCGAAGTCTGATTTAAATGAATCTACAGCTTATGTAGATCCTCAAATTGTGGCAATAAAAGATTTAATGAAAAGAATATCATAATAATAATATAAATTAAAACTCAAAAAAAAAATGGGACATTTATTAAACTCAGGTGAAGTCGGAAATATAGGACTTGAACACTTGAAACAAATAAGATCTAAAACTATTTCGAAGTGGAACAAAATTGGTTTCCTAGAAGGTTTAAAAGGTCACGTAAAAGAGAACATTGCTCAGTTATATGAAAACCAAGCATCTTCTCTATTAAACGAATCTACGAGTTCAAACTCATCAGGTTCATTTGAGACTGTAGTCTTTCCAATCGTAAGACGTGTATTCTCAAAATTATTGGCAAATGATATCGTATCGGTACAAGCGATGAACATGCCAATTGGAAAATTATTCTTCTTTGTACCAAAAACATCAGGTAGAGATCATTTTGGTTTAAACGGAACGGACAATAGTGTAAACGGTTCATTACCAGAATGTGTCATATCAGCTTGTGGTGACTCAACACTAACTCAATTACAAGAAAAGAATCTTTACGATATTTTCTATAATGATGGATTGTTTGATGCATCCAAAGGGACGGCAAGTATACATACAGTACCCGCACCAGGAATTAACCCAGTGGTTATAAATGCTAGTGGATTAACTGTTGACACAGCATTCGCTAATCAACCATTAGCGGCTGATGGGTCTATGAGATCAGTTACAATGTGTATTACTGGATTTACCAATGCAGGTGCTGGTAGATTAACAGGGCCAGATGGTAATGAAATGGACACTGAGACATTCTTAGCTTCATTACACATTACTACTGATAAAGCAATTGTTGCTGGTGACAGTAGTGGAAATAACGTTGTTGCTGCTGATGGTGCAGTACCATTTAGATTGGTAGCACAAAAATATGGAAGAGGTATTGTTGATTACGGTGCTGACATTTGTGACCCTAGTGGTTGTTTGTTAGTTGAACTTGACCTTACAACTCCAGCTTGTGTTAGTTGTTCAGCTAGTACTTTCGATGGTTACATTGGAGGAACTTTTGATAGTGTTACTGCAGCCACTTTTGCTCCATCTTGGATGACGTATGCATCTTTAGAATATGCAACTGAAATGGGAGAAGTATCTTTCGAACTTGATGAGGTTGTTGTTTCTGTAACAGAAAGAAAATTAAGAGCAACTTGGTCTCCTGAATTAGCACAAGATGTTAGTGCATTCCACAACATTGATGCTGAAGCTGAATTAACAGCTTTATTGTCTGAACAAGTAGCGGCTGAAATTGACAGAGAGATCTTGAGAGATTTAAGAGTCGGTGGAGCTTGGTCAACTAGATGGGATTATAATGGATGGAAACGAACTGCTAGCGGTGGTTTCAACGCTTACACTCAGAAAGAGTGGAATCAAACGTTGATTACTAAAGTTAATCAGATTTCGGCTCAAATTCACAAAGCAACTTTAAGAGGTGGTGCTAACTTTGTAGTAGTATCTTCTGAAGTTTCAGCGATTTTTGATGATTTGGAATACTTCCACGTATCAAACGCTAACCCAGAGCAAGATCAATACAATATGGGTATTGAGAAAGTAGGTTCATTAGGAGGACGTTACACTGTGTATCGTGATCCTTACGCTCCAGCTAACTCAATCATCATTGGACATAAAGGTAAGTCTTTATTGGACACAGGGTACATTTACGCACCTTACGTACCATTACAACTTACTCCAACGTTGCAAAATCCGTTCAACTTCGCACCAACGAAGGGTATTATGACGAGATACGCAAAAAAAATGGTTAATAACCGCTTCTACGGTACGATTACTGTTGATGGTGTTGTTACATTTGATGTTAATGAATTAAGATAGTAATATCTTATATCATATATATTAAAAGGGTGGGATTTATTTCTCACCCTTTTTTGTTTTATAACATATTTATTATTACATTAGCAATCATATGAGAATTAAAAAGAAACATGTTTTATTAGAATCTAATTTATTAGATACGTTAAATGAGTTTAACCCAAAAGAAAAAAGACTTCTATGGGTACTAAATAAAGAATATGGTCCACACGACTATAAAACTTTTAATATATGGAACGCTGCGGTGTGGTTAATAGAGTTATTCGAAATACCTTATGATTTAGCCTACGAATTATCGTCAACATATTACTATAACGGTGATAAATTATTTGGTGATCATAAATCATTAAGAAAAAATCAAAATAGTGGTCAAATATTTTTTAGACACGCTTATGACTTTTTAAAAGGGTTTAAAAAAGAGTTAACTAATAAATCCCCATCTGAAAGGGAGGATATTGTAGGTGACATTAATATAGAATTTAGTGAAGACGACTTTGGTGAGTATAAATCGTCAACGTCCCTAAATAGAGAAGTAACAATGTGGGATAATAATCATGGGTATACTTTATATATTCCACTTCCTCGTGGTTCAATTGGTGAGTGGCCGAATGAAATTCAATTTCGTACCACTGAAACTGATGATAGATTACTTATGGTGGACGTTAAATTTAAAGAAATAAAAACACCTCAAGAGGGTAAATACGATTATGAAGGTGACCCCGATAAATTTAATGTAAATGTTAATGTAAGGGTTGGTGATAATCCCGGAAACAGAGATGGATATGGGTATATCCTTACTGATTGGATGTCTTTTGAAGTTCCCCTTCCAAAACCACTATCTATAAAAAATGTAAATGATACTTTAATGGGTATTTATGAAGACGTAATAAAGAAACTCAAAAGTACAAAGTTTAAATTACCATCTGACGCCAAACCATTAAAAATTAATAAAGTTAATGTAGATTATCCACCTGATTCACAACACTAAATTTTAGTTTTGTGGTATATGTCTTAACCAATTCATTAGAAGTTAACTTAATATCAATATAATATTCATTAGGGATTAACCAAGAGGTATCCAAAACAAAATAATTTTTAAGAAACGATCTATTAACATCTTCCCAATCGATAACATTAACTTGTGTTGTACCTTCTCTAATCCACATTCTATATTGTAAACCATCTATAACACTTGACTGATTAATTGTATAAGGAAGTCTAGCGTTTACAAACACTTTTCTTTTATCACCCCTTTTAATTTTTTCATCTCTTTTAATACCACTTAAAGATACCATATACTCTATGGGTAAAGATTCACTATCACCGAAATTATAGTATTCATCATCTGACTTAACTTCAAAATCCAACGTCACATCTGATCGACTAATACCGTTTATATTAATATCACTCCATGTGTCAGTAAATAAAACACAATCATCTTCCGTAACTGGTACAAATACATCAGCGTAATAAATACCTGTGGTGGTTTGTATGGTTTGTGCGGAGGTAATAGCTGAAAATACATTTCCATCTTCGTCTTTTATTGTTACACTAGGGTTATTATCTAAATTGGTGGGTTCTCCACCTATATTAGTGTAAAAGTATAACCTATTAACCTTACCCTTATAAAAGTTCTTCCTGTCATCTCTAATTGGGTCGTTATAAACTGTTTCTAAGAATGGTTCATAATATGTTTGAGTATGTCTAGTAAAAAACCCAACATACTGTGATGGACTTTTAATTATTAACTCTAAATCTCTTTCAAACGCTATACCATAACCATAGTTTGTTGTACCACCAGTTATTAAACTATTAACTTCATCAGTAATGTCCATTGAAATATTTTCATTACCTTTATCAAAGTGTTGTGTTGCCACTGTAATTCCTGACGGTGAACCAGAATAGACACCACCATCATCCCATGGGGTAGTCGTAGTAGAGTTCAACCAATTACTAGCTGATTGTACAAAAGTAATATTGTCTTCCGCTTCAAAACTTAATACTTGTTGATAGTCGTATCCACAACCTTCATCCCATTCTTTGTTAACTCTAAATAAATCTAAATCAAATGACGATGTCCTTTGTTTACCATCTAATAATTTTTGAGCTTGTAAATCTTTATCAAAGAATGAACTATTTGTCATTCTTAATGTATGTACTACTTTAGATAAGTCACCTAATGTACCAGCGGAATATCTAGTTTGTAAATCTACAATATCAAAATAAAGTAAGTGTCTAGTGTAGTCAGTTACTGATTCTTTACCACCATAATATATTTCAGCGATAGGATTTCTACCCGTATTAATCTGAGTATTTCTTA
>Ga0233413_10000184_pt1 | contig 33468 bp, 30 predicted proteins | sample Na_anoxic_6_MG_FD_189019 | JGI IMG/M metagenome (GOLD analysis project Ga0233413, IMG submission 189019) | Seawater microbial communities from Saanich Inlet, British Columbia, Canada - Na_anoxic_6_MG | ecosystem: Environmental > Aquatic > Marine > Inlet | place: Canada: British Columbia...
AAAAAGAAGAACCTTTAAAAGGAGTATGTTTAATTACAAATATTACTTAATTTACACTATTACACCATTACATCATTCAATATTTATTTATAAATTTCATTATAAGGTGGTGTATCACCTAGATGTTTCCATGTATTTAAACAATCATTTTTTGGTGTATAAGGAGGGGGATTAGCTAAAGCGGATTGACTAGCATTTAATGAAGGTGGGGCACCTGTAGAATAAATATGACTATTTGCTACATTAGACCCATATTGACTGTATCCACCTCTTTGTCTTCTTTTAACTTTTTTGGATTTTTTACTTTTTCTGGATTTGCGTCCTTTTCTAGATTTTTTAGATTTTTTACTTTTTCTGGATTTGCGTCCTTTTCTAGATTTTTTAGATTTCTTACTTTTTCTGGATTTGCGTTTTTTTCCACCACATTGACTATTTAATCCTCTAGTCATTGGAGGATATCCAGAACCAGCAAATACAGATAAATTCTCTCCCTCAGTTGGTTTATAAGAATAATAAGGATAACCACCTGTTCCATAAGAAAGATCATGGCTACCACCAGATTGTTTGGAAGCATTAATATTAGTATCTGAATTAATACCCTTATTATCGTATTTGGAAAATCCAGCTAAATGAACAGAACCATTGGAGTTAACACCTGATGTAGATGCTAAATCTTGGGATTTGGAAAATCCATATCCGTTACCACCTCTAAAGCGTTTAATATTATATTTGCTTCTATTTTTGTGGTGGCTGTGGTGGCGTTTTTTATTGTGTTTATGGGTTTTCTTTTTTCCACCCGTTTTCACAACTTGATAAAGACCTTTTTGCTGAAGAGCCGATGAACTATCTCCTGCTCCGCAACCAGAAACAGCCCCTACTTTACTGGACATTCCAGGATTAGAAATATGATCATTTGATGGATTAACTAATGATGCTTGTTGAAGTATTGACATATATATATACTTCTTATAAAAAAGAATAAATTAATATTTTGATTCTAGTGAATGTTTAAATACAATATTTCCTTCGTGAACAACTTTAATTGGAACATATTTATTAAATCTTTTATTAAAAATACATTCTATTTTAACGCATTTATCTAAATCAACAAATTTATCTTCATTCATATTTTCAAACTCTTCATCATCATCACTTTCCTCTAAAGCGTCTAAATTGAAATTTTCTTTAATATTTCTAAATAATTTATTCATCATAATACTCGTTTCATAAGTAGGTATGGCAGCAATATCAAATTTTTCCAAAACATTATTTCGATTTTTAGCATATAAATCATATATATCATTTTGAATATCCGCTTTAACGGAAAAAATATATTTGGAATCACTTATTTCATTATTTTTATAAAGAGTGGAATTATATAAGTTAGATTTATTATTAATATTACGATTTTGAATAGAGAAAATTTCATATGGTAATTGTTTTACGGTAATTAAAGATTGTTCAAAACTACTTTCTATTACAGGTATTCCTAATCCTATTCCGTGTTTTCCAATTATAATTTGTTTTATTTCGTTACTTAATATATTTTTTAATAATTCCAATTTAAATTGTTCTGTATTATTTTCAATATTTTTTCCCTTGTAAAAATGAATATTTTCGATGGAAAATAATTTTCTTTCTTTCACCATAATTAAGGTTCCATAAAATATGGTTCCCAATACTATTTTTTTTCAAATGTTTGTGGTACTACAAATATATTTTTGATAAATTTTTTAGAACCAGGATTTATTTCAATAAATACACAAACTTTGGTATCTCTAACATAAGTAAACCATACTAAATGTTTTTTACCCTTAGGTATTAAAAAATACATATCACTACAAACTTTTTTATGGATATTTTCATAAGAAAGTTTTAAATCAGGTAACCGTTTTAATAACTTATTTTTATCTTCAGTCGACAATTTCATATAATAAATAATGATAGATAATCTTTAATATAGTTAAAATGTAGAATAACTACTACTACCAAAAGAACCACTATTACCGAAAGATTCACCAGTTAATAACCCACCTAGATTGTTAACATTATTATTAATATTACTATTATTATTATTACTATTATTACTATTATTACTATTGCTATTATTACTATTGCTATTACTATTACTATTATTACTAGTAGATGTATTATCGCTTAATTCTTTTAAATAATTTTTAAGTTCATTTTTCATATTTTCATTTGTCATATTTTCATTTGTCATATTTTCATTTGTCATATTTTCATTTGTCATATTTTCATTTCCTTTTTGTTTTAATATAGGTTGTTCTTTCATTGTATTATATAAAGTTTCATATTGTTGTTGAGGTTTATTTACTAAATCTTTTACTTTTGGAATCGTTAAATTTGTCATAAAAAAAGTAAATAAATAATGAACTAAAATAATTAAAATCAAGGATATTATACTTATTTGAATAATCCATGGAATCATATTATATATCAATTACATAGTTTTAATCTAGATAAAACGTACTAAGATAATAACTATATAGGAAATTATACTTGTTGGAATCATATATGATTTCATATCCAATTATTTTTTTATATTTATAGATAAACAATTTAAACCGATTATATAATTTATTATAATGGTCAATATAGTATTAGTAGATAAAACAGGAGAATTAAAAACATGTAAATATAATGTAGATAAAGGGGATGAATTATATAAAAAATGTAAATTTAAAAAAATCGATGATTTTGAAAAAAGACATTCGTGGAATAATAATAAAAAAAAATATAATTTTAATTCAGTATCTTTATATTCTAGAAATATTGGAAAGGCAAATACCGAAAATAAGTATGACTTTCCTCCTCCTGTAGATAGTATATTATATTTTGGATGTTGTGCTTTAGTAGCAGAGGATGATGAGGAAAATGTGATAGACTTGAGTGTTGAAGAATGGGAAAGTTTTTATGAAGACTTATTTGGTGGATTTGAAAATTTAAATGATACAGCTCATGAAGATGAAAATGAAGAAGATGAATTAGATAATATTCCGATGGAGATGAAAACAAAATCTGGTTATTTAAAGGATGATTTTGTAGTTGAAGATAATGAAGTAGAAAATGGTTCTACAGAGGGAAGTGACGAGGCTGAATATGAAGATGATTCTGTAGAATTAAATTTTGAGGAATATTCATATAGTGATGAAGATTAAATCTTCAAGGGTGTAAAATGAATTTAATTTATTATTTATCAATATATTTATAATTGATAAATAATAAAAAAAAATTGATTAAAGAAAAATTATTATTAATAAAGTAAATACAACATGTACAAAATAGAGAATCCAAGTGAATTTAGAGAAAAAATAGCCTTTCATTTTAATAACATTTTAAATAATGAGAAAATGTCTTCTAACCTGGAGAAAGGGATTTTTAATTACAGTTTAGAACATGCTGATAAGTTAAATGTAGTTAAAAAATGGGATAATGACTATTTTATTAGAATTTATGTAGACCGGATCAAAACAATTCATAATAATTTAAAAGATAATAGTGTGAAAAAATTACTAACTAATAAAATAATAAAGGCTCATAAATTAGCCTATATGACACACCAGGAAATGCAGCCAAGTAAATGGGATGCTTTAATTCAAGAAAAGAAAATAAGAGATGAAAATAAATATGCGCCAATCATAGAAGCATCAACAGATAATTTTAAATGTTGGAAATGTAAATCTAAAAAATGCACATATTATCAATTACAAACAAGGTCGGGTGATGAGCCGATGACTACATTTGTAAATTGTTTAGATTGTGGAAATAGATGGAAATGTTAAAAAATAATAAAAATAAAATACAAAAACAATAAAAAATAATTTTTTAAATTTTTATTGTTTTTATTAATTAAATTACCAAGGGTTTAAAGAATTTCTAAATCTTTGAGATGCCAATATTCTGATACTCCATTAGGTAAAGGTCTTCGAATAATAACAGGAATAACTTTTTCCTCTAATTCTTTAAGAGCGATTAAATATCCATCCATTATATTGGTTGGTATTTTAGTCAAAGGAGTGGCTCCATTATTAATTTGTTTTGCTCGTTGACCCAAAATTCGTGTTTTTTCATATTTTGTCAATATAGGAATTGTTTTATGTAAATCATCGATAATAATATTTTCTTTATTTCGTTGAACCTTGGCTAAATTATACACTTCATTATAATTATGAACTTGGGATTCGGGGTGTTGTTCTAGTAAATAATTATGCCTTATTTCTTTATCAAATTTTTGTAAATATTCATCATCTTCTTCTTCTTCTTCGTCAGAATCGTAATCGGAATCATTTTTTTCAATATGTGTAGGTAAATTAATATGTGTTGTAGGTAATTCAATTTTTTTAGAAGCAGCTTTTTTAGAATGCTTTTCTGAAACTTTAACCATTCCTGTATTATCGTCAATACTAAACCCATCGTCTTCTTTTATTTCTCCTTCTTCGCCGGATATTATACTAGCATCATCATCCGCATCATCATCCGCATCATCATCCGCATCATCATCATCCGCATCATCATCATCCGCATCATCATCATCCGCATCATCATCATCATTCTCATCATCTGATAATTCATTATAATCAAGAATTAGATTTCCCTCATCATCATACACTTTATTGATATCTAAATTAGATTTTTGTATTGGCTTAGAAAAAGTAGGTTTAACTTGTTGTGAATCAACAGCTACTTCATCATCACTTATATTTTCGAAATTAGTTTGTTCTAAATCACTCATTCTTATTATATATTATTATTATTATTACTTTTTTAAATAACTTCAATTTTTTATTTAAAAAATATGTATAATTTTTATAATACATTATAATTTTTATAAAATAATAAATTAAACATTACCATCAGTTTTCCAAATGGTATCACATTTGGCACACATATATATATATAATTGGTTCATATCATCATATCTAATATATATAACTTCTCGTTTACATTTTTCATTATTACTATCACATTCAGTATTGGGACATTTAATAGTATTAATTCTAGGTAAAGTAGGATCCAATTTGGTATATTCATTAATAATATGATTATATTTTTGTTCACTGCGTTTTAATTGGACTTTGGATACGCAAATATTATTTTTAGTAAGCTCTGTATCTTCATTTCCACAATTTCTACAATAATATATAAGTTGGTTTTCATCATCACTTGAAATTCTTATGTAATACATATTATCGCAATTATTACAAAAGTGCATCTTTCTTGAATAGTATATATATTATTATTTATTACATTTCAATTTTAAATTAAATTAATTAAATCAATTAAATTAATTAAATCAATTTAAATTTCTCCCATAAATTATTCCAATTAATAACACAATTTAAATGATATATACCTGTTGTAATCGTCTTATTTTCTTTATTTTTATTTTCCTCTAAAATAGAAAATATTTCATCCTTTTTTTTTGTGAATTCATTCAAAATCTCTTCTTTAAATAAATCGGTATAATGGGACATATTCTTAACAATTGGGGAATTATTGTTTAATATATCAATCACACAAAAATCTATATTTCTATATGATATGATTTCGTTATAAAGTTCTACTTCTTTATGTCTCATTGTAAATCCTGGTTCATGTAATAAAGGATAATTATCCATTATACTTATAATAGTCAATAAAATAGTTCTTATACTTTGACAGCCTGTCCATTGGTCTCCTTTCCAAGTATTTAATAGCGATAAACACATTTTACCATTTTTATACATATTTGGATGAAATCTAGTGCTACCATCACTTGTTTTAAATTCAACCAATGGGGGTTTATGTGGATAATCATATGGAAAGGTGAATTTAAAAAAATAGGACCCTCCAACATATTTTGATTCAGATGGACCAGAAATATATACATATCCATTTAAAATATTTTCATCGTCGTGTTTGTAATAAATTCCATCATTATCTAAGGGATTTTTAATAAGCTCTTTTACATCCTTTAATAATCTTTTAGTAGTTTCTCTCGAAATAGTTATTATATCATTAGACATCTTATTACATAATAGGTATATATTTTTATATCTTAATTATAATATAATTAATTTTATTATAATATCTACGATAATACAAAAAATACAAAATATACAAACTAAATTATATTCATTTTAGACAAAAAACATGTATTTTATCCCTCATTTTTTTATTATTCATAATCAGTTTGTTCATTTTAACATTTTGGCAGATAATACAATAAAAAATTGACCTAAAAATAATATGTATATATATATCATACTCTATGACAACAATGAAAAAAACATTTGAGTCTTATTTAAAATTACATTATTCTAATAAAGGAGAGGGTTTTACACATACAAGAATAGGAGATAATAATTTAAATATTAAAGGAGGAACTTATACAATAACTGATCTTGACAATTTTTATACTAAATATATAAAAAATGTATTTGAGGATGGTAAGTTTGAGTTTCTTACTGAAAAACAAAATTCTGATAGCGGACCCATTGCGATTGATTTTGATTTTAGATATTCACCTGATATAGAAACTCGACAACATGATGAAGATGATATTATAGAAATGATTAATTTATATTCTCAAGAATTGCGTGAAATGATAACTATTCCATCTGGAACCGATATTCCTGTGTATATATTTGAAAAGGACAATGTAAATATGTTGGATAAAATTACTAAAGATGGAATTCATATGATTATTGGTATTAATATGGATAGAAATCTTCAAATTTTATTAAGAAAACGAATTTGTAATAAATTAAAGGAAGTTTGGGATAAGTTACCTCTTGAAAATTCTTGGGATGAAGTATTAGACGAAGCAGTTACTCGAGCATCTGTTAATTGGCAACTATATGGTTCCAGAAAACCTGGTAATGAAAGTTATGTATTTAAATATCATTATATGTTGGAATTAGAAAATGATGATTGGACTTTATCTGTTATGGATGTCAATGATTTTGAATTAAAAAAGAATTTTAATCTACTTTCTGTTCAATATACTGGTTATAAATCATTTGAAATGTCGGATGATATCAAAGCTGAATATGAAGCAATAAAAGGTTCTAAGAAGAAATCGAGAAATAAATTAAAAATTATTGATAAACATGCCACAATAAATATTAATGAAGTTACATGTCAAGCAGAACTAGATAATGTTGTTGATAATTTTATAACTCAATTAGATAACTCACCAAATGATTATAATTTAAAAGAGACACATCAATATACAATGTGTTTATCTGAAATATATTATAATCCATACGATAAATGGATTCGCACAGGATGGGCATTAAAAAATACGAGTGAAAAATTATTTATTACTTGGATCGCATTTAGTGCTCAATCTGATAAATTTGATTTTGACAAAATTAGTGAATTATATGATATGTGGTGTCGATTTGATAAATCAAATGATGATGGATTAACATTCAGATCTATTATTTATTGGGCAAAAATAGATAATCCTGAAAAATATAAGGAAATTCGAGCCGAAACCATTAGTTATTTTATTGATAAGACCATTGAAGCACCTACAGATTTCGATTTCGCATTAACTCTTTATCAAATGTATAAAGATGATTATACTTGTGTCTCTATAAAGAAGGATATATGGTATGTATATAAAAATCATCGTTGGGAAGAAAATGAAGGAGGAACAGATTTAAGAATGGCTATTTCCCAAGAATTATTTAATTTATATTTTGCAAAGTTCATCGAAATTACCAAAATAATGAGTAGTGGAACAACTGATCCTACAAGTGAGAAACATAAGGACTTACAATCAAAGGCAAAAAAAATTTCTGAATTATCCAATAATTTAAAACGTCGTGGAGTAAAAGATAATATTATGAGAGAAGCGAAAGAAATATTTTATGATAGCGCCTTTATTGATAAAGTAGATGCAAATCCTAGATTAATGTGTTTTACCAACGGTATTTATGATTTTAATAGTAAATGTTTTCGAAAAGGTAAACCTGACGATTATATCTCCAAATCTACTAATATTGCTTATACACCCATTAAAATTAATCAACATCAGAAAATTATTACTGAAATTAATGATTTTATGGTTCAATTGTTTCCACAAAAAGAATTACGAGATTATATGTGGGAACATCTGGCATCCACATTAATTGGAGAGAATAATGATCAAACATTTAATATTTATAATGGTTCTGGTAGTAATGGAAAATCCAAAATGGTTGAATTAATGTCCGCTGGGTTGGGTGATTATAAAGCGACTGTTCCTATTACCCTTATCGCATCTAAACGAAATTCTATTGGAAGCACCTCTTCCGAAGTTGCTCAATTAAAAGGAATTCGTTATGCTGTAATGCAAGAACCATCTAAAGGAGACCGTATCAATGAAGGTATTATGAAAGAAATAACAGGTGGCGACCCTCTTCAAGCAAGAGCATTATTCAAAGATAGTATTACATTTATTCCTCAATTTAAATTAGTTGTCTGTACCAATACATTATTAGATGTTGGTAGTAATGATGAAGGAACATGGAGAAGAATTTGTGTTTGTGAATTTATATCTAAATTTTGTATAAAAGAAGAGTTTGAAAGTGAAAGAGAACATCAATTTGAAATTGATAAAAAAATAAATAATAAATTTCTTGAATGGACTCCTATATTTATGTCATTATTGGTTGAAAAGGCCATTAGCACAGATGGTCTTGTAAAAATTTGTAATGCCGTCAAATCTAGTAGTTCAAGTTATAGAAATACTCAAGATTACTATAGTGAATTTGTTGCGGACAAAATAAAGAAATGTCCTGGTGGAAAAATAAAGGAAAATAGTTTGTATGAGGTATTTAAGGGTTGGTATCAATTACACCATGGTAAAAATATTCCAAAGGGTCGTGAATTATTTGAATTTATTAATAAAAAATTCGGACGAAAAGAAAGAGGTGTATGGAATAATATATCCATTATTTATGATGATTATGATCCTACTGTAGATGAATATGAAGAAGAATAAGAAGAATAACAATACTATAAATATTACATATTACACCCTTCAAGAGATTAATTCACTTTTTTATCGTAAAAAGTGAATTCTAGTAGTGATTATGTAGGTAATTGCCTACATATGTAGGTAGAAATATTGGACTGAAAAAAGGCACTGTCAATGATACTTGTAGGTAAATCACTTTTTTACTTTTTTCACAGACCTAATCTGAAATTTTAAAATTACACACATATATTTGTTGTGTTTTTTTGATTCTTGGAAAAAGGATTGAGAAAAGTGGTGAAAAAGTGATTTAGAGCATTATGCTCTGATTTCAATTTCAATTTTTTTAAATTTGTGATTGTTAATTTTTAAAGTATTTGCGAAAAGTATTTAGGAGTTTTTAATGTAAGTATATTATACTAACATATGACTAACGAAATTACATCAAAAAACATCAAAAAATTTTATTGTGAAAGTTGTGACTTTAAATGCGATAAAAAAGGTGATTATAACAGACATTTACACACTGTAAAACACCAAGCACTAACATATCCTAATAAAAAAACATCAAAAAACATCAAGCTATATGAGTGTGAATGTGGTAACAGTTATAAACATGCTTCTTCACTTTGCGGACACAAAAAGAAGTGCTCCATTGTTCAAGGGAAGGAAAAGTCAAATACTAATAATACGAATACTACTAATAAAGATGGGGATGAAGATATGGATGTAGACAAAAAATTCTTGGTAAAAATGCTCTTGAAGAATCAAGATGTAATGGATAAATTAATGGAAATAATGCCCTTGATAGGAAATCAAAACAATAATACAAATAGTCTGAATACGACAAATAATCAATTCAATATTCAAATGTTTTTGAATGATCATTGTAAAGATGCGATGAATTTAACTGATTTTATACAATCATTGCCGATAACCGCAGAAACATATGATCATACCATAGAGAATGGATTAACAAAATCCATAACAAAAATGATGGTAACTGGTTTAAGTGAAATGGATATTTTACAGAGACCCATTCATTGTACGGATGCTTCTAGAAAAACATTGTATGTAAAGGACAATGATATATGGGAAAAGGACAATGAACTACTACATATGTTGAAGGGAATTCAGGATTTGTCATTTAAACAAAGAGTAAACATACATAAATGGCAAGATGAGAATGAAGGGTGGGATGTAAAGGATGATTTACAAACAAAAATAACCATGTTGGTATTTCATACCATGACGGACTTGGATAACGATGTTAAGGAAACAAGAAAAATAATAAGCGCCATAAGTAAAAATACTTATTTAACCCATGAAATAAAAAATCAATATTTATCTTGATTTTCTCTCTACATCGTTGTATTAATAAATATTGCCTGTTATTTCTCTCATCTGAACCGCGTTGTATAATGCAGCATATTTTATTTTATTGTTTTTAAAATTAACGATTTTATTCCTATTTTTGAAAAATATATTATTAAAAATAATTATATTATATTTTTTTTTATTTCCTAATTGATTTTTTTTATACATTTCTCTCAACTCATGTTCTGTTAATTCTCCCTTGAATCCTTTTTGTCCATGAATTCTTATGTAACTAATATCACTATTTGGATTTCCGAAATTTAATCCATTCGGCATCGTTCCTACCCAACCCGGTGTTTTTGAATCTTTTATAATATAAGTTCCGCAAATAGTAATGTTGTTTTTTTCCATTTCATTATATATATAAGGTGTTAACCACGATTTATTTCGAAATTCTATGACCATATTCATTCCTTCGGGAAAATATTCTCTTAATTCGCGAATTCTTGATAAATTAATCTCTGAGAAATTAAATGACGGGGGTAATTGAAATAATATAGACACTATTTTCTCTCTACAACTTTGAATCTTATTCCATAATAGTTCCCAAGACTCTTTCACATCTTTTAATCTTTTTATATGAGTAATATACTTTGAGGCTTTTATACTTAATTTAACATTCGAAGGATACTTTGTCCACGCATTGACAAGAGCGTCGGATGGAAGACGATAAAAGGTAGTATTCACTTCTATACAATTAAGATTTAAATCAAACCATTTTTTACTTCCAATCATAAATCCCGAAGTCCCAGTTAAATAAGGCATATTGAATATTCAATTTTATTAAATGATATTTATTGAATTGAATTAAATATCATCATCAATTTTTTGTTTAATTATCTTAATTAGATGAATTCTTTTTCTTTCCATTACGAATTGCAGCTTGTCTTGAATGTCTAGATACAACACCTTTTAATCTACATCCTCTTTGGAATTGAACACCACCCGCCATAACATAATGACTACTAGTATGATGTTTATACGCACTAGCGGTTGTATCATTAACTACATTTTTTTTATGATAATACTGTGACGGGATTGCTTTGGATTTAGATCCCGAATTACTGTTTAATTGGGCACCTTTAACTAAATGTTTATTCATCTTTCGATTATTTTGGATTTCTTTCATACAATCTGTTTTATTCAATAAATAAAGTTTATTGGTTAAAGAAGGTATTGTATACCGCAATTCCGTAGTATTTATAATAGGAGTTTCTTCTTTTAAGGTATCTTCTTTTACAGTATCGTCATTATCATTAGGTAATTGTAAAATACTCATATACTACTTTATAACAAAAAATTTTGAAAAGAAAAAAAGAAAATTGAAGTTTTTTTTGTTAAATACTGTTCTGTATATATACAATTTACAATGTCCCCAACGATTTACAATATTAATAGTGCAACCATTCGAGGAAAAATGGCATCATTTGATTATGATTGGACGATGGTAAATCCAAAAGATGGAAAAACCTTTCCAACATCTATAGATGACTGGCAATGGATGTATCCAAATGTTCCTGAAAAAATAAAACAATATTATGAAGAACCAATTGAAGAAGAGGGGTTTACGTTATATACGATATAATATTCTAGGGTATCAATTTACATCCTTCGTAATTAAATCTTTATTTTCTCTCTACGTGTATAATAATATTCAACATTATTTAACCTGTCATTATTATATAAATTTTCTGCTAATTTATATGTTTCGTCTATTGTATACACATAAATTAAAGTTTCTTTTTTCATCAACTCAATAATAGCATTACAAATCGCATGTCGCATTATATCATATGGTATTTTATCAATAGTATTATTATAACCAGTTGTTTGACATACATATTCAACAATTATCTTATGTTGTCGTGATATTTCTGTTTTAAATTTATTATAAAATGGTTCAATATTGAATTCTGTATTCATTTATAAACTATTCAAATATATATTATATATACGTAAAACGAATAGTTCGTATTTTACACCCTATAAAATATTCTAAATTTACAATATATTTTTAGAATATTTACATTTTTGCTTTTTTAAAGATTTAAATAAACCAACCTAGAATTAGATTTAATCCAGTTCCAAATATTTTCAAGGAAACTAACAATCTTAAAAGCAATAATTGGATAAAGAGCCAAAGCAACTACTATACCCCATAATTTAAGTTCTTTGTATCGTTTACTTAAAATAATGGCTATAATAATTAGAATGATTAAATATTTATATTTATTTTGGAAATGATGTGACCACCATCCGGCTGTGCTATTCTGTGCATTCTCATAATAAGTTTTTCTATCTGAAATTTCAATGGTATGAATTTGTTTTTCCACAGTTTTTTGAAGAACAGTATTTTGTTTTTTCAACATTTTAAATAAATCTTTGGTATTCTCTAAATTTTGAATTTGATTTTCCAATAAATCAAATTCTCTATTTAATAAAGTCATCATTTGTTTATGTTTTTCCGCCAATTTTCTTTTGGCGTTCATCGCTGTTTGTTTATATCTCTCAGCCTCTAAGGAAGATTGTCTATTAGCAACATTATTTTTAATATCTTGTTGCTCTTTGATATAAGAATCAATAAAACTAGTGACCTTACTAGATGTATTATCCATCATTTTATTGAATTTATTTATATTTAACATACCTGATAGTTTATCAGCCGTAATACATTTTGAATCTGGCATTATATTAATATATCAAAATATTTAAAACTTTTCACAATATCAAAATATTTAAACTTTGGCAAAATTGCTATCATCAGAATAACCTTTCACTTCTTGGTTATTATTCTTAAATATATTCACATTAAAATCGGCTTTATTAAATGAATTTTGTAAACATCTCTCTCCAACAAAAGGTTCGGATTGACTAGTTTCATAACTAGGGGTTACACATTTCTTTTGATTATTATCCCATAATGTTCCAAAATCGTTACCATCAGGACAACATGCTTCTCCAACACAAGACATACTATAATCCCGTTTTTTTGGTTGATCATCATTATTACTCTCACCATTAAGATCTACATTATCACTATTAAAAGGGAAATCATATTCAGAAAAAACCATATTATTTCTGCGAGCAATATCGATTGCTTGAAATATAACAATAATAATTAGTAATCCAACTAATATACCAATTAAAGCGGTAGCAATATTTTTTGGAATAAATTCTTTTTTCATTAAAATTCCTAAAATTAATATTGGAATACAAAAATATACAATCGTTTTCATAACATTTGTTTGAGCCCCATATTTATCACTATAATAATTGTTAATTTCAGCCATTCTTACTTTATTAAATCTAGCTTCTTCTAATGTAGATAAGTTTTTATTTACATTTGTAAGCTCTTGACCAATAATCCCATTAATAGCAGTTTCATCTACCAAACTATTTCTGGATTGAGCCACATTTGATTGTGTAGCAGCATAACTATTATTAATGGAAGTGTATAAGCTAGATTTTAATTGTTGTAATTCTTCAATTTTTTGTAATAATTGTTTTTGTTTATTTAAATCAGGGTTTTGTTGAACACTCAGTGCTTCTAAATTATTATAAACACTTTGAATTTGATTATCGATTTGACCAACTGTCTGTAATGTTTGATCCTCTCTTGTCAAATCTTGTTGAATCATTTGGTTATTCATTATATATTATCATGAGAGATAATATATAAATAATGAGCTTTTATTGATTTTTATTGATTTTTATTGATTTATTTCATATATTTCATAGCCCCTATAGTAATTCCCAAAGCGACGATACTCCATAATATATATTGTTGGTTATAGCTTAACATATTTAAATTAGCATCTTCTTCTAAAGCCGCGTTATGGTCACCCATTTTTTTACTTTTTTTAATATTTTTATAAACTTCTTCATATTTGTTTAGTCTATTTTTTAGTAATTTATATTCACCTAATAATTTTTGATTTAATATTATATCTTCGGCGCTTAATTTAATAATATTAGCATGTATTTTGTCTAAAATAACATTTAATCTTTTATATTGAGCATTTATATTTTCATTATCTCTCGTCGAGATTATTCCCAAGCCACATTTAATTTGTGAAGTCATATCTGATCCCATACTATAATTAAACATATCTTGTGTAATCATTCCTATATGATTACTATTACAACTGGAATTAAGGTCTAATTTTGGTGTTCTTATATATAAGTTTAAAGTTGTGTCAGGTTGTCTATTTCCGTTTGGCCACATATTTGCGTTCTTTAACCAATATTGTTTATAGGATGGTCTATACATAAATCCAGTACATCCTGGAGTTTCTATACATTTTTGTTTTATTTCCTCAATATTACTTGAATTACCTTGTCCTCCTACTATATCATCGCCCCATGAATTAAAATTATTTATTACTTGAAAATCACTAGGAGCATTTTTAACCCCTTTTGTATTCATTGGTCCATTTGGAATCAAATTTGCTTCAGTATCAGTAATATGATATGTTTTATTAAGGTTAGAATTATTAGCACCTTGGGTTTGATAAACCGAATAGACCGAGGGTATAGAACATGAATCACTCTCAAGTTCTGAACCATTTCCTATATAACATTTTCCACGTCGTGTTTCATCATTTGGTGGTGACAAAGTATAATCTCTATTTACTGGCCACTTTCCCGGACTATCTAAATCAATCCACCCTATATTAGAACTAGCTATTCCATTAAATGAGATTGCTGATATATAATAACCATCATTGCTACTACAAGTAAGTTGTGCTCCAATAGGAGAGCCTGGTGGATTAAATGTTTTTGAAATACTTTGTCCTTTACTAACACCGTTAAATATCTCTTCATTATTACTATATGTTTTATCTCTATATAACCATCTCACTAAACCTTTACCTGATGTACCAGCATACTTGTTCGAACCAATAGTAATATCTATAGATATATTAGAACTTTCATTTGGACCCATAGAAAATACATTACTACCTTTATCTGCGGCTCTTTGTTTACACGCGTTAAATGATGTAACATTTAAATCAGATTGATAAGATCCGGCATTTTGTGAACAGTGAAGGAATTCTGGACTAGTAGTTGTATGCGGTTCAGTTACAAAGACATTAGCAAATTCATTATTCGATTTATTACTGGCACTAATATATTTTCTAGAATTATCCATTAAATCTTTTACTGCTTGATTATATTCTTGTAATTCTCTATTAAATTGTAATTGTAGGTCTTTTAATTCGTTAAAATCATCCAAATTTTTTTCAACTACAGGTCCGCCACAATTTTGATTAGATAATTTAACTTGAAATTCTTGTCTTCTATTTGAATTTAATGTTTTCGTCCATACAGTATTATGGTCTCTATCTATTAACGATACAGTAGCACCATTTAATCTGCTTTGACAACAATCAGGTCTATTGTAAATAACGATTTTTTTAACATTAACTAACTTGCCTAAATCTAATTCCCACCATCCACCACGATTTGTCCTTGTATGAATACTATTAGGCCATTTTTGCTGAGGGTTATGATTACCATTTATTGCCATATAAGCATCTCCGTTCCAGTATTCAGGGCTCATTGTGGCTGTAGGAGTTCCAGGTAATCTCTCTCTTACTCTACACATTTCATTTGGATCTCCATTTCCAGTCACTGATGGATAGCTATATGTCCAACAATTGGGATTAATCCCTTCAGTAGATTCTTCTGATTGGATTTCGTATGCAGAACATGTGTTATCTTGTGAACATTTATCTTCACATTGTTTTACAGTAAGATTTCCTTTATTTTTAGGACTAGTAAGATTACCCCAACCTGCCCCTGTAGTATTATAATTAGTTCTACACTTTCCTTTTGTTAATTGGTAATTATTACTAAAACTACCAGCTAAAGCAACATTTTTTCCCTTTTCATCATATACTTCTACTTCTTGAACATGTAGATAATTATTTTGTTGACTTAATCTAACATATCTTATTTTATCTAATTGACACATTACGGTTTGCCCTGGATCAGAATTTTGAGGAATATTAAATTTGGAAGGATTTTTTTGTTGAAATTTCCTCGAAATGACATCAAATCCTTCAATTCCATTTTCATTTTTTTTTAATTTTTGTTCCTGATTATTCCTATTTTTAATATAAAAATCACCATCTGGTATTATTTTTGACATTATTAATATATTAATATATTATTATAATAAAAAATATATTAATTTATAATGGGTTACACCAACCGAAAAGAAAAATGAGACAAACTAATTTGAAAATATAATAAAAAGATATAAATATTTTTTTATTATATATAGTATCGTAATGGATAATGAAGAAAAAATAAAGGCATTGGAAGAAGAATTACAATCCACTAAACAAGAACTTCAAGCAACCAAAGAACATCTTAAAAAATACACAGCACCAGCAAGAACGCCCTGCGTGTTTTCAAATTTCGTCTTTCACCACTTCCAATACCAAAGAAGAAGTGGAACAGTTAGACCATCGTAGGTGAGATTCCTACTATTGATTTTACATCACCGTATTGTTTAATGGGATTTTGTCTCATTTTTCTTTTCGGTCGGTGTAACTAATAGGGTCGAAATATAATTCCAAAAGGATACTCCATAGGAATATACTATTTGAGAATAATCTTCAAGGGTTTAAATTGCTCTGTGTCTTTTTTGTCTTCCTTTTTTGTACTTTTCTTGCTTTTCTCGCTTTTCGAGTAGTCTTGTTATGTTTTTTATTCGTTTTTTTTGTTTTCTGTCTCAATGTTCTCAAGCTTTGTCTTCGCGTCCCACCTCTTACCCGATTATGATTACGAGTACGCCATTTCTTAAGGTTGAAATTAGATGCCCCCTCAAACATACCGTCCATATCAGTGACCTTGCTGACATCCCAGCTACCAATATCTTGGTCGAAAACAGATGCCCCACGAAACATATCTCTCATATTAATGACATTACTGACATTCCACCTACCAATATCTTGGTTGAAATTAGATGCCCTTAAAAACATACTTTCCATAGTAGTGACCTTGCTGACATCCCACCTACCAATATCTTGGTTGAAAGCAAATGCCTCAAAAAACATACTTTCCATAGTAGTGACCTTGCTGACCTTCCACCTACCAATATCTTGGTTGAAAGCAGATGCCCACTTAAACATACCAATCATATAAGTGACATTACTGACATTCCAATTACCAATATCTTGGTTGAAACTAGTTGCCCCCTTAAACATACTGTACATACCAGTGACATTGCTGACCTTCCACCTACCAATATCTTGGTTGAAAGCAGATGCCTCAAAAAACATACCGTCCATATCAGTGACCTTGCTGACATCCCAACTACCAATATCTTGGTTGAAATTAGATGCCTCATAAAACATCTCGTACATATCAGTGACCTTGCTGACATCCCAACTACCGATATTTTCATTGAAAGTAGCGAAGCCGTGAAACATCTCACTCATATCCGTAATATTAGAAGTATTCCAGGTAGATATATCTGCATACTTTTGTATAGCTGAATTTTTATCGACAATCCACTCGTTCACTGCCTTGCGGAGGTTGTCTCTGGTAGTAGGTTTAAACATGCCTACATCATTTGTTCCCACATCACCTATTGTGGAGACATCTGTTGTTAATGATGCTATAAAATCATCAATCGGTTGACTCAAAATTAATGGATCAGATACTTTATTTGTTAAAGTTTCTCGTATTCCTTCTTCTGTAGCTACTCCTTCTTCAAAATTAGTTCTTAAAAAGTTTAGTAAAGGGTTATCATCGTTTATACCATATTCTTCATTTATAGCATATTTGTCATCAACCGTATTCCACCAATTTTGTGGCATTGGATTCCATTCATAATCTGGTCTATTTCCATCAAGGATTTGAAACCATGTATCAGGTAAATATACAGCTATCGGTTCCTTTTCATCTAAACCTAATTTTATATCTATATTTTTACGGATTGTTCCTAAATCATCGGGTGGTATAGTTCGAGGAATTATAATATCACCGGTTAATAATTTATCTGCTTCTGGGTGTGTTAAACTATATACATTATATATAGGAGTATCTCCACCGGCTTGACAATGATCAGCACTCACAATAGTACCTTTATTCTTATATACAGTTAATGACAATGTTGATATACTACTTTGGTCATTTCCTGCTATATCTTTGGCTCTTTTTGCAACGAATATTTGGTCATTGCTGTTAATAATTACTTCTACAATGTTATAATATGAAACTAAAGAACGAAATCCACATAAACCAATACTTTGCATTCGTAAATATGGAGTTTCATCTATTATATTCTCTCGGGTTATAGTATAATAATTTACTACTTTATTACATAAATAAGAGAAGTTCGAATTTTTTGCATATCTTCGTGATAATATTTGTTTATTCCCACATTGTATTTGTTCACCAATTTTTAATATAAAATTATCTTTGTGTTCTTCTAAAAATTCTATAATATTTCGATCTGCCGGACCGAACATGTCAAAACAGGTTTTTTTATCTTCCGTTTTATATTTTGTGTTTCCCCAATTAACAGTATGTTTGACAGTCTGGTCATTGGCATTGTCATTGTCATTGTCATTGTCATTATTCTTCGGTATAAAACTACTTAATCCACTTGTTGCCACATCACCTGGGTTTTCTTCCTCAATATTTGGTCTTGAACCAGTGGGTCCACTACCTCTTTGTCTTTTCGAACACGATTTTTTTCCATGATTCCTTGGTCTTTTATTATTTCTGCGAGTCTTCATTATATAAATATAAATATAAATATAAATATAAATATAAATATAAATAATTATTTTAGAACAACACGTATTTTCTTTACGGTCGGTGTAATGTTTTAGTTCATGAACTGATTTGTTGTAAAAACGGATGCGGTTATTGGAATAGAGATTGCTTATAATGCGGTAAATACACCGAAAGGTGCGGTTTTAAATCTTCAAGGGTTTAAAATGGGTCAACTAATAGGGTCGAAATATAATTCCAAAAGGATACTCCATAGGAAGATACTACTTGAGAATAATATTTAAATAGAATTAATATCCAAATACTAACAAACACATAAGTAATAGTGGATATATTTTCACCATCTGTTGTAATAATATGAGATGCCATAAATAAAGATATAATCACTAATAAAATCCATAAAAAATATACATAATAATTAGATTCTTGTTGAAAATTACTATCTTCCGCTGAGGCAATATCATCTGGTTCTCTTAATAATTTATTAATATGAACTCTATCAGTTCGTAATCTTTCTACCAATTCTTCCATTTTTTTATTTCTAGCCATTTTAGTACTATTTATTGAATTTTTTGAATTTTCTAATCCAATATTATCTTCTGCTGCTTTTTTAGTTAGGTCTTGAATTTCATCTTGAAATTTTTTCATTTGATTTAACATGTTTTGTCCCTTATCCCCTCCTAATCTCGAGGTTCCATTGGGTGCTAAAGATGTTATTATTCCATCTACATATTGTGGATTGGTGGTTCCTCCTTTTACTCCACCGTAACATGTTTGTCCCCATCCTCCTGTATCAGTGAAAGTATTGTATACAACACTAGAATAGGCTGTATCTTTATCTTGAACTGCTTTTACTTTACATTCATCAATATTTTTACCTTGTCCTAGATATTTCCAATTATCATTACTAGATCTTGCTTGCACTCCAGCTCCAGTCATATAATTTTCATTAGGAATATTATCCCAATATCCACCAGAGGATTCTGGAGTATGAACATAAATAGCATCACTTGTATTTGTTATATAAAAATTTTCCGAATTATCAGGATCACCTGATACAGTTGCTACACCAGTTGCGGCATTATCGGCTCTTTTCCATGGTGTTGTTCCATTCTTATCGGTTTCTTTGATGATACGTCCCATATCAACTACTCGTATTTTACCATCGGAAGAAGAAGCATTTATTTGATAGAATTTCCAATTGTTTGGATTTCCAAATCTTTTCCATTCACCAGAACCATCAATATTCTTTCTCCAAGCTCTTTTATCAGTATCTAGACCATATACATGAGTATTGCTACAACTTAATTGAACCATAGATGGTCCTTGGTTTGTGGAGTTTTTTTTATTTTTTACATACAATTCGGTCTTGTTTACTTGCGTGCTATTTGCACCAGGTATACGATTTTTCCCGAAGGGGTTAAAACTACCTAATGCATACCACCAATATGGGGGGTTGGTGGATCCACTGATTAAACATGATCTACCATTCCATCTAAGTCCAGCCCAATTATTACCTTTATAGGGTACGGAAATTGCTTCATAACCATCAACTTGTCCCTGGCTATTATTTCGAACAGTCCAAGGATTAGATTTTTGTTTCCAAATCTGAGGTGATGTAAGAGTTTTATTAGCTGGATAAGTCATTAAAAATGTTAATTTACCATCATCTCCTCTAAAATTTTCCAAATTCTGTAATTGTGAATAATTGGCAGCATTATTATTTACGATATTTCGATTTCCTCCATTATTCTTCGTCCATTTCCAATCATTATTTGTTTGACGAAATACTAATGTCCAATCATCGTTTACTGGTGCTTTATTTTCTACGCACGTATACATATTACTAGACTTACATGTTCCGGATCTAATATTCCAATGTGGTGACCAATCGCCACCAGACTGAACGGTACAACCTGGAGGCACCCACGACCATTTCCCTGGTCCCACCACGTCCCTCGCTTTAAACACCTTAGCATTTCCATATATTTTCGCCGCTGCGTTCCCACATTCATTCTTGTTCCTAATGCTACCTGTATCCTCCTTGATACCTACTGTATCCAAAATCCATTTACCATCACACGGTTGTTTACATCTATAGACATTATGGCTAGAATTAACTCCCCAAACCCAACCTCCACCTTGTGAAATATTGTTTAATTTACCTGGAATATTTTTCCATCCATTACTATGGTCTTGATTCATTTTATAAATATCATTGGAGGAATTTACTCCCCAGACTTCTTTATCTCCACCTTCTATTTGTGTTAATGATCCTCCAATACGTATCCAATTTGAATCAGTACAAGGTTTTTTACAAGTATATATAGCGTCAGATGAATTTACACCCCAAAGCCAATCTTTTCCAGCACCGCTAATTTGTTGTAAAGCACCTTCTATTCTTCTCCAACCTCCACTAGCTGGCTTACGATCAATCGTTTGTTTTCTTACCAAATCATTATATTCAGTTTGAAGGACATTATATTGTTTAACTTTGAGTTCCAATTGTTTGGCTAAAACTTTGGATTCAATTAATGTTTGATATTTATCTGGTTTATTTTTTACTATTGAATCAACAAAAGACATTATATATATTTTCATAAGAAATTAAATATATAATATTATTTTTTATTATTGTTTTTGTATAATTTAACCAATTGTAATGGAACTATTACTAATTTTTTTGTATAAAAACATTAAAAATAATAATCCAAAAACGGCTATAATTACATAAGAAATTCCGGCTATTTTCTTTGAATCAGAAGAATAAGATGCCATAGATAAACTAAGAACTAAAAACATCAATAAAATCCACATTAATAAAAAATAATAATTAGAGGTCATTCGTAAACCTGAATCTTCTTGTTCACCATCGACAGTTACTAACATTCTTTTATTATTAACCAACATTTTTTTATCATTATCAATGTCATCTAAATGGCGCATTAAATTGGCTTGTTTTTGAACCAATTGTTTATTAATGTCTTGATCTTCTAGTGATAAAGTCTGTATTTCTTTTGTTATTGCTACAGCTTGTGATTTCAGTTTACTATTGAGTTGATTTAATTTTTTCCAAGTGGTAGGATTTACGTCTAAAGCCATACATTGTTTGAGTGGTGACATAGAATTACCTGTAGGAATAGCATTATAAGCATCATTAGATACTTCCAGAATATTCATTTGAGCACATGAACTAGACATTTGTGTTCCTTCAGGGAAAGAATGTTTATAACCTTTAATATCCACCCAAGCCATATCTCCACTCTCTGTATTTTTAACAACTTGTCCAGCAGCTCCACATGGAGTTCCTACATTCATATTAGGACCACGTGTTAATTGACTAGGCACTCCATTTGGTAATTGTTCATCAGGTAATTGTGTATAATCAGTTGGACAACCTTCAGGATTACCGCCATTCCAAGCATCTGCCGAATACCAATAATAATTTCCAAAATTGTTAACATAGTAAATACCACCGCTAGAATTTCTGATATTTTTACCTAAATAGGGAGAAACTGCATTCAATTGATTTTTTTTATTCATTAAATCTTCACTAAATTGTTTATAAACTTGATTATATTCAGCCAATGTTTTATTGAAACTGTTTTCAATGTTTTGTAAACCTTCAACAGATTTTTTGTCCTTGAGAGATAAATTCATAGAATTCATTCCTTCAAGTAGGGACCCTTGTTGAATTAATTTCAAATGTGGTTTTACAACATCATCCATATCTTCATTATAATTTAAAATAATTTTCCCTTGTTCTAAATTAGATTTAAATATACCATTTCCTTGAGTATTAAACATTTTACTATAAATTATGAATAGAAAAATGTTTTTCTAATATGTAATTAATCTAATTACATATGTAATTTTAGTTGTTATACACCTTTTATTTTATCAACAATAGTCATAATAACTCCTTCGATAAGAACACCACCTATAATCACCATTACTATAGCAATTATACTATTTTTTATATCTAATTTTAAACTATGGAAAAAAATAGTTGATATTATGACACCAATTAACATTATAACAATAATTTTAATTTGTTTTCTATACCAATCCAATTCATCATCGAATAAACCCTCAGAGGTTAAAGTAGTTCTTTCTAGATTTGTTGTTTTCGTTTTTAATACTTTATTTTCTGTTTGGAGTTTTTCAATTTCTATACTTAAATTACGGGCAACTGCTTGACTTTTTTCTATTTCTACTTGCATTTCATTTTTAAGAGTAAATCCATCGGAATCTATTTGAGTAATTACTGAATTAATATGGTCCATTTCCGCAGCTGATGTTTCATTTTGAGGATTCTGTAAATGAGATATATAATGTGGAACAAAATTTTCTAAAATTAAAAAAAATCGTTGATTTAAATTTTGTATTTGAGTTTTTGTTTTATTAATTATTTCCATTATATTTATTAATGAGAACATATTCTATAGTAATCCGCTATAATTGCTGTTTTACTTGGTCTAATTATTTTACAAATTTGTCCTGGACGAAGACCTATTGCTTGTGCTACCGGGTCATATCTTGATATTTCAGGTATTTCACTATTTTTTGTAATATTATATTTTTCTTTAAAAGCAATACCCTCTTCTTCACTTAAAATAGTATGTTTGGGTACATATTCATGTTCTAAGATATTAAATTGAAGTCTTTCTAAATTATAAATCATAATAAATATGCCTTCTTGCTCCCATATCTGATTTAAAATATTTAATAACGGGTCATGTGGTTCTTGTTTAATAAGAATCATAAGAGTATCTCCTTTATTTAATACTTGTTCTAAATTATACAGGTCATCAATGTAATCATTTATATTTTCGCGTCTTAATGTCTTTGCTAAATGATATTTTACATAAATTTTATCTGGTTTGTCACTCTTAGACATCAACATATCTAATTGTTTATTATTATACATTATATGAACTTCATTCACACTAAATTCTTCATAGTCTTTAGTATCAAACCCTTGTTCTGCTAACATTTTTAATAAAACCTGTCTTGATTTAAATGTAGATGAAATAGTTTGACTGGATTGCGACATTCTTATTTATAATACAAAATTATATTTTTATTTTTATATTTCAATTTTATATTATATTATAATTTTTATAATTTAATTGTTTTCTTCTCAGATGAATCATTATCATCCTTTTCCTTTTTTTCTGTATCATTTATATTATCATTAATTATCAATTCAATACCATCATCTCTCTTTGGTTTTGTTTTTTTCAATAATTCTGTAATATTATCAATATCATTATCATTATTATTTGTTGTATCTATTTCTATTTCAGAATTTGCCAGTTGACCATTTGTGGTTTCAATTGAATTATTATTTGGCATTATAACTACAGGTTTATTAGAATCTAAAATAACCATTTTTCCTCCCGTCATATAAGGTGGTGTTCCAGGAGAATATGGAGGTGAATTAGGGTCATAATGCGGTGAATTAGGGTCATAATGCGGTGAATTAGGGTCATATGGTGAATTAGGGGCATATAGAGGACTTCCTGCTGGTGAACCAGAAGCGTATGGAGGACTATTTGGAGCATATTGAGGACTTCGTGGTGGTGTTCCAGGAGAATACTGTGGTGAATGATTTTGTGGATTGATGTTAATTATATCGTCAATATATGGTTTAATATTCATTTCTCGCAACAATTTATATCTTTGAGACGTGTCACTATCATTAGGATATTTATCTTTAATTTCATCTACGATTTTTTTCATCACAGTCTCCTTTAAGTTTTCAGGGACAGCCGCAATCTCTCTTTTAGAATTATCAGGTAAATTCATATACCAATAACCTAAATCTCCTGACCAGTTGTATCTAGGTTGAACATTTATATAACCTGTTTTCGGATCTTTTACACCAACTGTATATGAAATACCGTCATTTTGGGGAGTATCGAGTGAATTAGGGTCATATGGTGGTGAATTAGGGTCATATGGTGGTGAATTAGGGTCATATGGTGGTGAATTAGGGTCATATGGTGGTGAATTAGGGTCATATGGTGGTGTATTGGGAGAATATTGTACTGGGTCATGTATTTTAGGGTGTCCTTTATTGTTTTGTCTAATTTGATCTAAACTAATAGTCCAATTATTAGGAACCTGTGTATTATTTAATTCTTCAATCATTATATTTGGAGAAATAGGCACTGAATCATTATAAACCAATGTTTTATTTTTCCAACCTAATGGATAACGATTTGGTAATTGTCCCTCATTCTCTCCTACAAACCATATTTCACTATTATCACCTTTATTATTTAATATAATAGATTTGTAAGCTTCTCCGCGTTCTTCATCATAACTATAATAAGACCATCCTAATACTTCAGGTTCTAATTGTATTTTTTCTTTCGGTAATTCAAATGGTTCATTTAAAACTTCTGTTGGCTCCAATAGATTAGTAGTTTCATATGCGTTGATTCTATTTTTGCGATTTATTTGTTTAATCGCAGACTCTATATTATTATCTTTATCGTGGGTCAATTCTAAAATATTATTAGAAAATCCTAATGTTGTTAACTGATCAATATTATCTTCGGTTATAAGTCTCATTTGAATATTCATTGTTTGTAATTCTTGAATTAATAATTTGAACGCATAGGGCACTCTCAATACACTGAAATTTCTTCCATATTTGGAAATATTTTCTATATTTAAATTGTTATCTATTGTTGTATGGAATTTAATTGGACCATCTGCCATCGGACTCAAAAATAAATTTTGACTATTATTATAAATAGCAATTGCCCCGGTGTTATTACAAACCGCCATATAATATTCATCACCTCTATTTAACATTGATTCTTGTAAAAATCCGGCAGCACCATGCGCAATAACACCATCTCGTTCCATTTCTCCTATTCTTAAACCACCATCATTTGCTCTTCCACCTACGGTTTGACGTGTTAAACTTGTTTTTGGACCTCTAGCTCTATGGTTAATTTTATCTTTTACCATATGTTTCAATCTCATATAATAAGTTGGACCAATAAATATATCCGCATCTAATTGTTCGCCATTCATTCCATTATATAAAACCTGATTACCTGTAGAATTATAACCATTTTGTGTTAAAATTTCGCCAAATTTTTCATGTTTTGAACCTTTATTAATAAATGCTGTGCAATCTCCATATCCTCCAACATTTACACATGCCTTACCCATCAATGTTTCCACTAATTGTCCAATGGTCATTCGGGAGGGTAAAGCATGTGGATTAATGATTATATCTGGTCTAATACCGTCATCAGTAAAAGGCATATCTTCTTCTGGTATTACCAATCCTACAGTTCCTTTTTGACCACATCTACTACAAAACTTGTCACCAATTGCTGGAATTCGTTCTTCTCTAATTCTTACTTTTGCTAATCGGAATCCTTCTTCATCTTCAGTCATAAAAGTTTTATCAACAACACCTAATTGTCCTTTTTTAGGATAAACTGAATCATCCACACCAATGTTTAGATCAGATAAATTTGTTTTAATTTTTCCAATAACCGCTGTTTTATCATCAACGTTCGTATTTTCTTTAATTAAACCATATTTATCTAAGCCACTATAATCGTAGCCATATTTTTTACCTTCTACAGTAGCATCTTCAATATTTTGAAAATGAGAATCAATCGTGCTATCTCCTACTTTGGAACTTTCTTCTCTACTTTCATACATATTATAGTAAGTAGTTCGAAACATACCTCTTTTAAGTGAACCCTCATTAAATAAAATCGAGTCCTCTACATTATATCCTCCATAAACCATAATAGCAACAATTACATTTTCTCCATATGGATGTTCTTCATTATTAATAAATTGTAAATATCTACTTTTCACAATAGGAGTTTGTCCATAATTTAATACAATTCCCATTTTATCAATTCTACTAAAAAAATTAGAACTATATAAGGATGCTGCTTGTTTCGCTTGTCCGCAAAAAAATAAATCTCTAGGTAATTGATTATTTTCGGGAAATACAATTTGATTACCCATGACTCCTAATAATAATGATGGATGAATCTCAATATGAGTATATGGTTTGTTCTCTTCAAAATCATAATCGTTTGAAATTAAAGCCGTTTCTTCTTCAGATGTATCCAAATAATCAATAATTCCTTCTGTATTTGTTAATTTATCAAAATCATCCGTATCATATAATTCATCAATTCGATAAAATCTACATGAATTTATATCATAAGTATCATCTTTCTTTTTTGCAAATCCGCTAATTAAATTTAACCAAGTAAAAGTTTTATTATTAATTTTTTCCAATATTTCTTTTTTCTTAAAACTAGGTTTTTTATTCTCAATATAAAAAAGAGGTCTACATAATCTACCTGAATCGGTAAATATAATCAATTCATTTTTTTTTATATTCCAACTAATACTATTATATACTGGTATTAATCCATTTCTTTTGTATTTTTTAAGTAATCTTAGAATTTCTTGAGGATTGGTAATTACTCCGATCCATGCGCCATTTACTAATACCTTTGTAGCACTATATAAATATTTATTACTACATTCCTCTAATAATTTCATTTTACATATACTTCTCATAAATTTCATCATTGGATAACTTGAACATCCACTCGTAATATGAGTAGAAATTGCCATATGTTTATGAAATCCTACATTACCACCGTCTGGTGTATCCACTGGATCAATTATTCCCCATTGAGAACCATGAAGTAATCTCGGTTTAACTACTTTTGCACTTGATTCCATAGGAAGATTAATTTTTCTCAAATGAGAGATAAAACTGTTATAAGATAATCTATTTAAATCTTGAACAGCCCCTAATTTTTTTGTATGTTCTGCTGCTCCCCAATTTCCTTTAAATCCCTTATTAAATCCTTTTTCAATGATTCGTTCATTAAAAATTCTTTCGTAATTATTAGTAATCAGATCTTTAAAAGTTTCATTTTGATATATTGTTTTGGATTTTTTAAGATTATATTCAGAATCTAATCGTAATTTAATATTATCTTGTTGAAGTTTAAAATATTCTTTGAATAAATCATATAACATGGTTCCTGGCACTTCGACGCGTTTAAATCTAAAACTGTCTCTATCTGTAGGAGGTTCCATTTTTGTAAATACCAGCAGTAAACTATTCACAATATATCCTAAAAAATATGCTTTTTGTTGAAAATTTAATTCACCAATATTAGGTAGAAAATAATTTGTTAAAATATCTAAAACATGGGTTGTTGTATGACCTTTTGTAAAAGTTTTAATATATTCTATCGCGGTTTCTTGTTCAAAAATTTTACCGGCGTCGTGAATACTGGGAATAAATAAATCAATCATAGAACTATTTTGTTCCAAGTCTAATAAACAATATTCAATTATTTCCTTATCAGATATGATACCCAAGGCTCTGAAAACTATAAATAATGGAATTGGTTTTCGAACATTGGGAATATTAACTACAATTTGATTATTGGAATATTCAAGATTAGGAGCTACTATTCGAATAGATAATGTTCTTTCAGGTTTAGAAGCATCTTCTGATACAGTTCTTATATCAGCACCATGACTGTAAATATCATTATATTTGTCTCTAATATAAAGCATATTATCAGCAAATTTCTCTTGACTAATTATTACCTTTTCTTTTCCATCAATAATAAAATATCCTCCATAATCATTTCGACATTCACCCATATTATATCTGACTTCTCTATTCAATCCATTTAATATACATAATTCTGATTGTAACATAATAGGAAATCTCCCTAAAAATAATTTTTCATAGTTATAGGTAGATTCTTGAATTTTTCCTTCATCATCTATAATTTGGAAGTCTACTTCTAAATCGTAGTGAATCGCGACACCATAAGTCATATTTCTTAATCTAGCTTCGTTTGGATACATATAATGTTCTCTATTATCGTCATAAATTACAGGTTTACCATAATAAATGTTTGAACCATCTTTTCCACCTAAATATAATTGACATTTATATTTGTATTCTTTTGTGTTTGGGTCTTGTTCTTTCTGGAGAGAAATGGGATTTTTTTCTTTAAATACACTTTTTAATCCTGTTCTGAAAAATTCATTATAGGAATTTATATGATGTTGAACTAATACTTGCGGGTTATCCGTAAAAAAATTTTCAATTATATTCCAAGTAGCAGTATTAAATTGAATGCTCATTTATATTATATCATAAGTATATTTTTTTAAAATGTAATCATTAACATATAATTTTTATAAATTAATGATTAATAAAATGTATAAAATGTATAAAATGAATAAAATGTATAAAATGTATGAATCCTTTCTATTTATTCTGAATAATTAATAAAGAACTGCTTCATCATCTTGAATAATTACTACAGAAGTATTTTGTTTCATAATCATAAACATACCTAAAGCAGCAAAATAAAACAAAAGGGGAAAAAATACTAAAAACCATGAAATATTGCTATAACCATTATTACATAATGAATCTAAAATGATGGTAACAAATAAAAGATATACTATTTTAACAATATAAATAATATATAGATTATCTACAGGACAATCATAATTACCCATACAGAAAGAACCTTTATTTCCTATATTAGAAAATATCATAAATAATAATGTAATAACACTGATTAAAAAATATATCATAGCAGGAGTGCATAATTTCTTAATTTCACCTAACATTATGATATATTTAAAGAAAAAAATTTATATTTTTGCGACTTGATTATTGGCATCAACATAAATATTTCTAACATTTGGAGGAGCTGCTCCAATCATTTTATAATTGACATCAATGGGTTGATCTTCAGTTGGATAAGGATTTTGACTAATAGGTTGTTGTTTTCCTACCAAATTAAAATAACCTCCATTTACTCCATATTGAGCACCTCTTCCTAAATTAACTATTTCTTGAAAAAAACCTCCTTTTTGTTTTTTTCCTTTACCCTTTCTTTTTCTACCACCATTTTGATTAGATGTTCCTGAATAAGGATCAATGCCTCCTACCACTACACCATTTGGACTTACTTTAAAATGATTGGACATTGTTTTTCCTTGAGAATCGAGTCCTTGACTAGCAGCAGCACCAGGCCAAAAAGCTTCATTGCCCCCTTGCCATGAGTATCCAACAGGTCCAGCAGCAGGACTTGATACCATACCTCCTGTCATACCACATCCGCATCCAGCACCACGACGACTACGACCTCTACCTACGCGGCGACTACGACTACGACTATGTTTACGGCTACGACTTTTACTTACGCGACGACTGCGACTATGTTTGCGACTACGACCTTTACTTACACGGCGACTTTTTTTATTAAAAAATTTACCTTTTTTAAGATAAACGCGCTTAATATGTTTATGTGAACCTTTTTTTCCTTTTTTATAATGTGATTTTCTCATAGTTTTTCTCATCGTTTTTCCCATAATTATATAGTATATATAGAAATTATTCTATATCAACATGTGTTAATAAATGTCTTCTACAACACATTTTATTTAATCCTAATTTGTCTAAAACTTCCCCTTCAGGAGTTTTATCTATATAATCTTCCGTCAAATATACAACTTTATCAACTTCCATATTACGAGCCATTTTAATTTTTCTTACTTCCTTTTGATAATAATTATATTTATTACCAATAACTTTTCCACAGGTAAAACACTTTACAGGTATAATCATCTTGAATTATATATATAATATAATTTTATATATAAATCAATTTTTTTATTATATATATAAATATTATTTCCTTACTGGTTCATAATGTCCTCCAGTCCACTCTAGTTCTAATGTATTCGTTATCATATTTGATATAGGTATAAATTCAATTCGAGTGTTTTTTTTATCTCTTTTATTATGAACAATAATCTTACATTTCCAAATATTACAAGCAGATTGTATCTCTATTGCTCCTCCCCAAGTGCTTGTATTTCGCATTTTTTCAATATAATTGGTTCCTTCATATTTAATAATATCTTTTGTTTCAATACCGTCTATTAATGGTTTATTTTGTTCTATATAATCACAAATTTTTTGTCTAATATTAAAACTAGTATCTTTGATAAAATAAGATAAACTATTAAATAAACAACTCATTATTATTATTCCTTTTTATTAATTCTTATTTTTATTTATCATTTTTATTTATTATTTTTATTTATTATTTATTATTTATTATTTATTATTTATTATTTTTCTTCTTTACAACCCTTTCCTAAACATTTATTTTGAAAGTAATAATAATCGATATCTTTTGTTTTTCCATTTTTATCACGTTTAAATGTGGGACCATGAATATCTCCAGAATAACATTTTTCTTCACCTTCCATTTTTGCATAGACACAACATGAAGTCGCTAAACAATTATCTCTTGTTAATTTATTACATTCTTTTTGTAATTCCTGACGTTTACCTTCATGTGATTTACAAAATCCATTCTCGGGATTTTCAAAAGCTTCTATATCAACAACTTTTTGAATAGTAACATCTTTTACAGGTGTTAATTTGAATTCTATTATAGAAAAAAATACCATTAAACCGATTATTATGATAGCAATTGATAACATAAGAGGCCCTAATTTATTTAATTCTTCCATTGTATATAATTTCTTAATATTTTTATTGAAATTATTGTATTTTTCAATAAAAATTGATAATATTTTTATTTATTTATTGAACTGTTTCCTTAAAGAGAAGCATATAACTTTTGGTATTCTGGAACATTATTTTCTTTGATGATTTTGGTTAATTCACGAATAGCCTTGTTTTTCTTTTGTCCGTCTTTCATTGTGCTTATCTTGGCGGCAATATTATCAGGATGTAATGTTTCACAAATCAAGTTATTAATCATCATTTTATCGTGTTTCTTTAAAAGAACATTGAATAGAGTTTCGCCATTGTAAGGAACGAATGTGACATTTTCACATAAATCAACAAGGTTACGAGCCTTGATCATTTCACCCTTGTAAAAGACCTTGTGTTCCATACTACAAAGAGTTTGTTGAGAAGGAACCTTTTTACTTAGACTATCCTTTCCGAAACAAACAATGTGCTTTTGAAGAGGTCTTGATTGGGTGATGGCAACAATTTCGTTTCCACGAATGGTATGTTTATCGGGATTAAGCTTTTCAATAGCAACTTCACCTAGATTGGTTAAAACAGGTGTGCCTTTTGGGAAGCAAATTGGTACAGGGGTAACTGATCCATATCCATCTGGAAAACCAGATAAAGTTATAGTATTATTGTTTTCTGTTAAAGTACCATTTCCATTCCAATAAAAAACAGAACCACCACCACTGATAAACGTACTATTGGTAACAAGTAATAATCCATCAGTATCAGTGACTGCTACAGACATACCAACAGCAGCTCCATTAAAATTATCAAGGGCTCCTCCCCAAGGAGTCGTTGTATAAGTATCAGTATTTGCGTTTGTAAATGAGCAATTATCTACTGTAATCGTTCCATTTGTATTATAACATGACACGGCAGCAGCACGAGAACCATCCACCGTACAATTTATAAAACTATTACTGCTTCCTCCAATACTTTGAAAAGCAGCTTGACCTGCGTTTGTTACATCACAACCGTCAAATACACAATTGGTACAACCTGAAGAACTTGTATAACTACCTGCTGCAAAATAAAGAGCATTGTCACTAACAGAACAAGGAGCACCAGCGGCTTGTACAATATGACAATTTTTACCATAAAACCCATTTGTATCTTGAATACGAGGACCTCTACAACAGTTTGTTACTGTTACATTATCTAATGTAGGATTGGTGCTATTATAAGTATTACCATAATTAGCATTACGAATGCGTAAAGCTCCACCACTTGTTTCAGTCCATCTACCTGCCCCACCACTATATCCATCAATAGTAACATCTTTCATTGTAACCTGTGTTACTTTAGTATATAGAGCATACCCATTTACACTGGTTGTAACGAATTGGATATTTTCAATATGAATTTTGCTCGGGTTAGAGGTGAAATTACTATAAGACAATTGGAAATCGTTCCAAGTAGATCCTTGATTAGACACTCCACCTATTATTTTTAAATTATCTGTAGTTGGATTAAAACCACCAGGTACATTAGTAAGTGCATCCGCAAAAGTACCATTATAAACTGAACCAGTAATAGTCATTATTTTCCAGTCACCATCTGTTGAATAAGCGATTGATGTCATTATATTATAAAGGTAGATAATTATATTCTCAATTATAATAATTATTCATCTAAATAATAAATATTCATCTAAATAATAAATATTCATCTAAATAATAAATATTCATCTAAATAATAAATATTCATCTAAATAATAAATATTCATCTAAATAATAAATATTCATCT
>Ga0233413_10000185_pt1 | contig 33436 bp, 24 predicted proteins | sample Na_anoxic_6_MG_FD_189019 | JGI IMG/M metagenome (GOLD analysis project Ga0233413, IMG submission 189019) | Seawater microbial communities from Saanich Inlet, British Columbia, Canada - Na_anoxic_6_MG | ecosystem: Environmental > Aquatic > Marine > Inlet | place: Canada: British Columbia...
CCATCTGAACCCGCCGCACCAGTAGGACCTGTTGCTCCATCTGAACCAGCCGCACCAGTAGGACCTGTTGCTCCATCTGAACCAGCCGCACCAGTAGGACCTGTTGCTCCATCTGAACCAGTCGCACCAGTAGGACCTGTTGCTCCATCTGAAGCAGTGATATTTTCTACAATACGAATACTTGAAATTTTATCATTCCACTTTAAATCTACTAATGTAGAAATATCACGATTAATTGATAGTAAAGCACCTGTAAAATTATGATCTTCGTATAAATGTGCTGTATAAGTACCAGTAGGATTAAATTTAACGGATGAAATCATATCATTCTGAATACCTAAATTAATTAAATCAGTTAAATTATAAAAACCAGTTGTTAATAATACGCTTACACCACCATAGTTTATATGCTCATATACAGTTACTCCTGACATTATATATTATATATTATATATTATATATTATATATTATATATTATATATTATATATTATATATTATATATATATCATAATTTCGTAAATAATATATAAAATTTGAATAAATATATATACTTATAATATTATCTTAATAATGGAATATTATAAATCACATTCAAAAGAAACAACAGAAGTAGTCAAATATAAAAATGACTATATTAATAATAGAGCAATATACAATGATGAAGTATATATTAATAATGGAGAGGTGGTTGGTATTAAAACAAGGAATAAAGAAAACATAGTTGGTATATTATGTTTAAATAAAAATACTAAATATGGAACAAACGCAGGAGGAGTTCCGTATTATCTATTTAAACCACTTAATAATAAATATTCGTCATTTTATGTAGCATCAAAAAGAAGAGAGAGAAAGAAGATATATGTAGTTATTAAATTTCATAAATGGGAACAACATCAAAAAAATCCAATTGGAGTTTTAATTGAGGAAATTGGCGATACAGATATATTAAATAATGAATATAAAGCATTAATTTACAAACATAATTTATATTACTCTAAATATAAAGTTCCTAAATTTAAGTTAATTAATGATTTAAGAAGAGAAGCAGAATATCAAAAAATACAACCAGAATATTATGTATTTAGTATTGACCCAGAAGGATGTAAAGATATAGATGATGCTTTTCATTATAAAGAATTAAAATCAGGTTTCGAAGTTGGAGTTCATATTACAGATATTTATCAATATTTTAGAGAGAATGATGTATTAAATTTACAACAATGTAGTAGTATATATACACCAACAAATATTCGTCATCTTCTTCCAGAAGTATATTCACAAGACATATGTTCTCTTATTAAAAATAAAATTAGAAAAACAGTTATGATTTTATTTACATATAATAAAGATTATAAACTTATTAATACAACAATTCGTAAAGTAATTGTTAAAATTCGTAAAAATTATAGTTATGAACAAGTTGATAAATTATTGTCTTATGAAGAAGAAACTAATTTACATAAATTCTTTAAAACAATTAAAAGTATCTCTTCAATTGAATATAATTTCAAGGATGAAGAGATTAAATTAAAAGAAGTTAATCAACAAGAAAATAAGTGTATAAATATCAATGATAGTCATAGTGCGGTTGAATATTATATGATTAAAGCTAATGAAGTTATTGCTACAAGATTATATGAACATGACCCTGTTAATTTAATTCTTAGAATTCAATCATCAAATAAACAATCATACAAACACCAAGATATTTACAATCCATTAAATCAATATCTAAAAAAAACATCAATGGAAGCGGCGGAATATTATATTCCTAACAAAGAATATGATTTACAGTGTATTAATAAAAGGAAAGACAATATTAAATTACAACACTCCGCACTTGGTCTAAAATATTATACACACTTCACATCCCCAATTCGTCGTCTAACTGATATGTATATTCATATACAGGTCTCCCATATTTTAAATAATGAAGAATTATTATACAATATTACAGATAAAACAACAGATTATATGAATGATTTTCAAAAAAAAGCACGAAAATTAAAGAATGATATTGCTAAGATTGATATTATTTACAAATTAACTGAAAATTATGAGACAATGGCGTATATAACTGACTATACTGCTCTATTTATTATTGTTTATATCCCAGAATTTAATATTTCACATAAAATTTATAATTATTCTATTAAAATCAAGAAGATTGTTAATATTGAACTAACGGATGAGTACATAATGATTAAATATGGAAGCGACGAACCACTGAAATATAACCGCTTCCAAGAAGTTTCTGTTAGATTAAATAGTTTAATTCAAGAAGATAGTATTCAACGTAAGTTAAATATTCATATTTTATAATTGAATTATCAATAAAATTGAATAATATATATTACATTATTTTCAAAAATAATAAAATCATGATTAAAGAAATTAAGTTTGAACAATATATATTTGTATTTATTACATATATATATGTAATATTTTCATCATCATATATTATTAAAAAAATATATGATAATGAGGTAGATAAATACAGTTTTCCATTTAATATTTTATATTTTATTGTAACATTATTTTTTAATACAAAATCCTATGGATATATATTAAATATGATTAATAATAAAAAATATAATAATACCATGAAATATTTTGGATTTCTATTTATACTTATGTCAATAAGTATAGTTATGATTTGTACTGTAAGTTCATATGAAGGAACATATTATTACAAAATTGTAGATATTATTACATTAATAAGTACTCTGATATATCAATTTATTGTTTTATTTGTAGTACATATCCGTATATCAAATAAAATGGATATTTTATTAAATAAAATAAATGATATATCTAATAATATTCAACCCTATTCATTAGTTTAATAATATTGTTTATTTCACATAAAATTTATAATTTTTCTATTAAAATAAAGAAGATTGTTAATATTAAATTAACAGAAGAGTATATAATGATTAAATATGGAAGCGACGGCCCATTTAAATATCCATATTTTATAATTAAATCATTGTACAAACATACAATAAATTTGATTTATTTAAGTTTATATCAATATAATTAATAAAAAGATTAACGACAACTGTATTACAAAATATGTCTGTTATTAACGCACCACGTGGAACGTCAAAATTTAATCATCTTATTATTGATGGTGATACATACTATTCATCTAATAATAAAGAAGGCGAGAAACTTCCAGATGATATTGGTGATATTTCTCAACTTATCGCCGAAGATTTTGTAAAAGACGACCATCATACAAATACCGGGACAACAATTTATGTTCTTAATTGGGACGACGATTATTACTATTGTCTTGAAGTAATGCTATATAATTATGGAATTACTTGTGTTGAACGTTTTATGAATGATGAGTAAATAAAATAAAAAACCTTATTATTGAATTATCAATAAAATTGATGAAAATGATATATATTTATAATAAATATAATAAAGTATTATGAGTTGTTCCTTAACGACCCCGTCGGATCTGGGCACAGAGAGCGACGAAGTTGCTGTTAGTCCCATCTATCCTACACTGGCGTCTCGTCCAACGACTCAGCAATCGAATTTTAGACGCAGTGAACACCGGGTGGTTGGCAAGAGTTCCCTCTATCCTGGTGCTAGACGCGCAATAAAGACCCTCTCGAAAAATAATCAGTAGTTTAGTTACATAACCCTTATAAATTAAATTTTAAACAATATTCTTGATTATATATGACGTATCATCAAAAAGTAGTATAAGAATATGTGAATTAACAAGATTTATAAAATTCTTTAACTTTTGGATGAATTTTAATCTTTTTACTACTAAATTTTTTAAGACTAAGACCATCTAAACTTTTTACACGACTTAGAACAACATAAACTTGACCATATTCAAATACTGAATTACCAATATCAGTCTCAACACAATCAAGTGTCATACCTTGTGATTTATGAATCGTAATAGCATATGCTAATTTAATTGGATATTGAATTTTTTTAATAATTTTATTATCAGAAACTTCCATAGACCATGTATGTTTTTCAATATTAATCTCTCTACCATCAATTAGTTTTATAATAGGTTGTTCTCCATCAAATCCACTAATAACACCTCTACTTCCATTAACAACTTTTTCTTCACTATTATTAGCAATAATCATAACTTGTGCCCCAATACAAAGTTTTAGATTATTCTCAGCAGGACAACTCTTGTCTAATTTTTCCATATATGTTTCTACATTTGCTTTTGTCATTTTACCTTCTGTCATATATGTTGCTTTATATGTTTTTACTTCTTTACCATCTTCAATAAGTTTGTCAAAATTTTCTGTATTAATTCTCTCAACATCTGCTTTGCGAGAATACAACATTGTTGGTTCTACATCTTTACCACCAGTCTTAGCATTCATTCTGGATGCCAGAATTTCAATAGTTTCAATACTACACTCACCCATCCTGATTTCATTTAGACATTTCTGATAAACAGGGTCATTTTGTCGGATAATCTCTTTGAAATAAATCACATGTTCCACGATGTCATTCCATCTTTCAGATTCAAAGCAGAATTTTGTAGAACCAATAATTGGAAGTTGACAAAAATCACCAACTAATACAATTTGAATTCCACCAAATATATGCATATAATCTTTTCTAATTGTTTTTCCAATATCATCGAGTTTATCAAGTAATTCTGCACTAAGCATAGATACTTCATCTATAATTAGAGTTTTTAGTCTCGTCCATCTCTCACGGATAGTTTTATTTTTACGAATATTTGAAATTAGTGTAGAAACATCTGCTTTTCCAAGTCCAATCCCAAGATATGAATGAAGTGTAAAACCACCAATTAATAGTGCCGATGAACCAGTTGTTGATGTTTTAACAATAGAACCTTTCTGATAATATTTCATATTTTTAATGGATGAATTGTAAAAATCCTCAATTACTTTTGATTTTCCACTTCCTGCTGGACCAGTAATAAGAACATTCATTCCATTTTCTAAGCAATCCATTGCTTCTTGTTGAATTTTATTTAGTGTCATTCTGTTTTTATAAAAGAATATATAATACTATATTGAAATAACAATATTATAATTCAATTTTTATATTTTTATTATGTATTTTTATTATGTATTTTTATTATATGTATTTATAAGAACTATATCTAAATAGTAATATAAACATACTTCAATTAATATTTATATATGAGTGATTACCTCAATATAGAATTGGACGTTCATACTCCATATGATAATCAAGAGCACCCAGTAATTAATAAACAAAATAATCACACAGATTATCACATGCTTCAGTCAGATATACATTATATAACATCAAATCTAAATACTTTTTATGATAGAATGTATAATTATTATTTTAGAGGAGGAATAAGAAATATAATGTTAAGTATATTTCTTAATATGGCGATTTTAACAACAACAAACATATTTATTTTATATACAGGAACATTTATTAATTGGAATGACATAATATTAGAATGTAAATATAATACATCAAACTGTAGTTCATTAACAGATTATATAGATTATTCTAATAAAATACATCCACTTATTTTACTATATATAGTATTAACATCCTCATACGCATTAATATATCTATATGTAAATATAAATTCGTTATATTATTATTCATATATTAAACGATTTTATAATAATTTATTAGAGATTGACACTGAACTTTTAAATATAATAAAATGGGAGAATGTTTTAGATAAAATAAAAGAGGTACATGATAATAAAAAAATAATGATTGAAAGATTTAATACAGGGAGTTCAGGTTTAGACCAATATTTAATAATATCAAGAATGACACAATACAATAATATATTTATATCACTTGTAGGAAGTAATATATTATTTAATCCATCTAATTTAAGTAGAAACATACTATTCACGACATATATAGAAACAATCGCAAAAACGTTTATATTTGGAAAAATAATTGATATTAAAAATACAAATGAAAGCACGGAAAATAAATTGAATAAAGCAAGAAATCATATATTTAAGATATTTCTACTTGATATTTTATTACTTCCATTCATATTATTATTTATGATGACTTATTATGTTCTTAAAAATTCAAGAGATATTAATAATAAAGATGGACTAATAACAAATAAGAGATGGACTAATTATGCTTTATGGACTTTCAGAACATATAATGAAGTCGAAAGTGATTTTAATTCTCGTATATTCAAAAGTAATTTTCATATGAATAAATATATAAGTTGTTATCCATCAAAATCAATGAATTTTATATTATATTTTATGAGATTTTTCATAAGCACTTTCTTATTATTTCTTATTATACTTTCTTTTATTGAGGAACGGGCATTACTTGATTTAAAATTATGTGGATTTAATCTGCTATGGTATTTAGCAGGATTAACCGTTATAACAACAACATTAAATAGTTTATTAAAAACAAAAGATTTTGAAGAAACAAATGAAGAGATTGTTGAAAAGTTAGTTAAATATCTGTATGTTCTCCCTCCATCAAATATTATAAATAATTATAAATTATATAAAACATTTACTAAACATTACAAATCAAATATAGCTAATATGTTATATGAAATTAGTAGTATAATATTATCGCCATATATATTGTATGTGTGTTATTACAGAAATATAGAAGATATATTTGAATTTTTGAATAAAACAACTACATATAAACCAAGTATAGGTAGTATTGATAATTATTCAAATTTACAAAAAGAACTCGATATATGCAATAATAATACAGATTTAATTAGAAAAAGAGAGAAAGCATATATTGCATTTAAAACAATATATCCGCAATGGATCAATGGTGTTAAAGAATTAGATGATTATTTAAATAGAGTGTCTAGATATGAAGGGGATGATAAATTTCCTTCTATGTATGCATCTGAACTATTTCATAGTTCAATGACATTAAATCAAGCGGATTTATGATTTATTTTTTAGTTATAATCATTTGAATATTTTTTGAATATTTGTTAATTATATTTGTTATATTAAATATAATTAAATTATTTGTTATTTTAATATTCATATATAATTTTTATATAGAAAATTATTGTCGCCTAAGAGAAGGCATTGGAGGAGGTGCAGGTCCACGTGTTATTGATCCGGGATAAAGTTGTTGTTGAGTTCCCCCACCTGATTGTGGAGGAGCAACACCTGCAGATTGTTGCCTTTCAAGTGAAGTAAATTCAAGACCAGTACTTTCACCACTACGCATTCTTGACACACCTTGACTTAGAGAACGAAATACATTCGCCGCACCATCTGCTGTTGGTGCCATTCCAATACTTGCTCCTTGACCGATTCCATACTGGTTTCCCATATTTTCTGTATCAATATCAGTTGTTCCTACCATTGTAATAGTCCAACCTTGTGATTTCTTAGCTTTAATACGATTACACATTGTTTGAAGTGAAGTTTTACTTGAATTATCATAACCATCTGTCATGATACACATAATAACTTCATCTCCATCCTGATATTTTGCTTCAATCATATCAATTGTTTTCATAACAGCATCATAATAAGCAGTTGTTCCACTTGGCGTGATTGTATAAAACTTATCACGAAGTGTCTGGTCTTCAATTGATTTAAGGTCATCTCCATCATATAGAATATTCAGTAGATGAGAGAAAGTCATCGCATATAGAAGTACAAAATTTTCAACTTTCTTCTGCTCACTCAGAAATTCATCAACACCCTTTTCAGTTACATTTTGGTAGAGATTATTTGTTGTCATTGAACCACTACTATCTGCGATAAATCCAATATGTGTTGTTGGATTTTCACGGATAGGCATATCTGGCATAGCATACCATGACGCTGCTTTATCATTATATTCTACATTAATATCAATTGAAGTTTGTCCTTCTTGAATTTCTTTACGAACAACGCTACGGTGTCCTCCTGTGGAAGTTGATTGAAAACATCCACCATCATCAAATACAATTTTAGCATTATATTCAGGAATAGAGAACGTCGTCTCTTTTTTCTGATATGCTTCTTCAATTTTAGTTTGATGTTCTGGTGAATACTTAATAAGAGTTCCATTAGTGGGATTTACAGAAATCCACATTACAATTGTAGTGGCATCGCCGACGTTAATTGTTTGTTTTGTCATTTAATAGATAAGTAAGAAAGTCTTTATATTATTTTATTACATTCTTAATACTAGAATAATTAAATTTTTAATTATAGAAAAAACTGTCCAACGGTTGTGTATATGGATTTGTTTTAAAAGCATTAAGCATATTTGGGTCTAAGCGATCTGCTAATGGTTTATTAGGAACAGATTCTCTATCTTTTGTTTGACCACAAATAGATTTTTGAGGAAGAGAATTATATACTTTTGTTGACATAACACCTCTTTCGTTTATATGTTTGTTTTGCAAATCTCCTACTTTACGAGTAGTAACAGTTATATCAGCTCCACTGACTGGCTGGGTTGCTCCTACACCGGTTGGTGTTCTTCCAACAGCAACATCTTCTCTTATACTTTTAATAGTTGAATTATATATATCAGCATATGACTGTGGTTTTGTATCAGCTCCTGCTCCTGCTATACCACTATATTCTTTATCTGTTGTAAATTGGCGGTTTGTATTGGGTGCGTTTGCAGCAGAAACTTTATAACCATCTCCATTCTGTGCTTCTGAATTACCAGTATAGTCTGTTGTTGTAAATTGACGATTTGTATTTACAGCTTCCATTTCTTTATTTTTATAAGCACCTCCTTGCTTTTGTTTATTTATATTACCCATTAAATCAGATGCTATTGTTGTTTCTTTTGTTGTTATTTTTGCTATATCAGCAGGGTTATATGTAAATGTTTCTTTATATGTTGCTACATTACCAGTTCTATTATCATGAATATTTGTTTCTTTAATTGTTGTTTTAGCAATATCATTTGGGTCATAAACTGTTCCATGTGAAGGACCTTGCATATCTAAATTACCTGTACGATTATCATGAATATTAGTCTCTTTAATTGTTGTTCTAGCAATATCATTTGGGTCATACACAGTAGAACGATTTTGCGGTGCTTGAATATTACCACTTTGTCGAGAATTACCAACAACATTGGTTTTTCTTGTTCTCCGTGGTTTTTGATGATTACGAACAATCCCGCCTTCCGATTGCGTACTTTGAAGATTACCACCTCTTTTATTACAAGTTGTTCTTGGACGATTAGTTCTGCGAAGTTTAACACCATCTTTGCCATATGTATGTGAGTCTCCATTCCATCCTCCTTCTACATTACCTCCTCCAAAACCAGGTCCTTGTAATTGCATACGATGACTTTTTTGAACCTTTGAACGAACCTTCTCATTTGAACCAGCAGTAGGTGCGGCAGGACCAACCCGTTTTTTCATTTGTGTTGTTGGTCTATTTACATTTTTCATAACAATATCAGGCCGTTGTTTAGAAGCAATAACAGCACCAGTTGTTGTGAAATACATATCAGGTGTTTCTTCAAAGTATGTATCTGGATTATTTTTAGAAACTTCTCCAACTTTACCTGGTTTAGAAATTTTTTCACCTGGATTAATACGACCATAATATGAGACTTTTGGATTAGTTTTAACACGAGTTTCATTGGTTGTTTTAGGCATTATATAATCTCTTGTTTCAGACTGTTGAAATCCACCAGTAGGTGCTGATGAATATCCTTGATTAAGACCTGGGCCAACATATACTTTTTCAATAGGAGCAACATTTGCTCTTTTATTACCGACTACATATCTGTCATTCATAAATCCATCTAAACTTTGAGTTCCATATGGGTTTGATACATTTGTTGTTGGTTTAAACATTGATGAAATTTCTTTCTTATTTTGATAATTATCCATTGAACCAGTGAAATTTTCTAATTTACCTCTATTCGCATTTTCATCTACATTCTGTTTAATACAACTTCCGAAGAATGGTGTCATATTATTATGAACAAAAGAACCTTCTTTAATTTGTTCTCCTGTTAAAGATATACCTTGAAATCCTCCACTAACAGGTTCTCCACTTGTTATTCCACTAATATTATGAACTTTATTAATATTATGAGGTTGATGTTGAGGAATAGCATCATTATTAAACTCAATTGGAAGATTTTTATCAGTATAATCTATTTTATTAAATATTGGAGCAGGTGGTCCAGCAATCATAACATTTGAATTTTCTGAGTTTTTAGTTTTTTTAAATAATCTATCCGCCATCTCTTGCTCATCCTTTCTTATTTGAATAGTTGATGTATTATTATATATATTACTCCCATTAGGTTTTTCATTATTTGAAACAGTTGCCATATATGAAGGTTCATTGGTTCTGTTCTTACCATTATTATTAAAAACATACCCAGCACCTATAACAGACGCCGCTAAAAAATATTCCATTATATTATACTATAATATAATATATTTGTTATAATAATTAAACATTTTTTATATATAAAATGTTATTCGGTTTATGGTCTATATATTTATATGTATATAAATTATAATGAATTTAAATAAACCAAATAATTTTCCTAAAATTGTTCATATGATATATATACCATGGAATAGCAAAACAGGAATATTAAAAGATGATGAATTTGAATTTGACCATAAATTTTATAATAATTTTAAAAAAAACAATCCAGAATGGAAAGTAATATTATGGACTTTATCTAAAATTAATAAATTTATATCAGATTATTATCTAGAATATGCTATTATATGGACTTTAATAAAACATCCTGTACAGGTTGTTGATTTTATTAGATTACTTGTTGTATATCACTATGGAGGTATATATTGGGAATATAAATCTACACAGAAGACATTATTAGATAATTTTATACCATCAGAAAATAAAAATATAAAATTATTTGTTGAAACTATAATTGATAAAAATTTTTCAATTAAAATGAAAAATGAAAAATGAGATAATAAGAAATAATAAACCAGAAGAATATATAAGAGTTGCATTTCATTGTTTTGCAACATATGCTAAAAATGATTTTATTAATTATTGTATAAAAAAATCATTAAATAATTTAAATAAATATACCGTTATTAATCAATATGATATATTATATATAGGAGGAAATGCTATGATTACAGAAGCATATCACGAATTTGATAGAAAAAATATAGAATTAATCTTTGATACTAATAAATATCTATCTGCGTATTCTATTGGTTCATGGAGAATGAAAAGTTATACTTAAATTAATCAAAAATCTTATTAATATCTTGTGGTAGTTCTTCAATTTGAATTGAATAATGATGTTCAATATCTTGTAGAATTTTTTTATCACTTACTTTATTCTTAAAGTCAGAGAAGTTAATTGCTACTCCCTTGCGTCCAAAACGACCTCCTCTTCCAATACGATGCAGATATACTTCTGTATCTTTTGGCATATCAAAATTCATAACAAGTGAAATCTGCTGAACATCAATGCCACGAGACAGAAGGTCAGTTGTAATTAGAACACGAAGACCACCTGTTTTAAACTCTTGAAGAATTTCATTTCTTTCTTCCTGAGACATGTCTCCTGTAATACATTTTGCCGGAAAATTATCTTCAATCATATTATTTGTTAGAATATCTACCTTACGCCGTGAATTACAATAAATAATTGACTGATTAATATTCATCATCTCATATAGTTCTCGAAGTGCTGGATATTTATCTTGTTCCTCTACAACTACATAATATTGCTTAATTCCTTGAAGAGATTGTTCTTCTTGTTTTACAAGAATTTTTACAGGATTAGTAAGAATATTACATTCATCAATAAGTTGAATCATCTCTTTTGGAATTGTTGCACTAAATAATTGAATAGAAGCACTCTTAGGAATATTGTCAATAATATTATTAATCTGATCATAAAATCCAATTGAAAGCATCTCATCTCCTTCATCGAGAATCACATTTTTAATATTTGCTACATTAAGTCGTTTCTTTTGAATAATATCACAAATACGCCCAGGTGTTCCTACAATAATCTTTCCATTAATAATATCTTCTCCTGCCTCTGTTTTAGAACTACCCCCTCCTTTACGAAGATGACCGTATTTACGAGATGACATTGTTCGACCTACTCCTCCAATTGCAAGATGTGTATCAATCTCATTATGAAATCGCGTTAGTGCAGTACATACATCAAGTGTCTGCTTAGCGAGTTCTCGTGTAGGTGATAGAATAATTACCTGTGGTTCGTGTAGCTTTTTATCAATTCGTTCAATTGCAGCAATAACAAATGTTCCTGTTTTTCCTGTTCCTGACTGAGATTGTGCGATAATATCACGCCCATCCATTAATGGTTTAATCGCTTTTTGTTGAATTTGCGATGGTCGTTCAAAACCATTTGCATAAATACTTTTAAGTGTTTCATTTGAAAGACCCATTCCTTCAAATGTATCATAATTAGTAATTTTTTCATTTGTGAAATAATTACCATATTCAAAGACTTCGTCTTGAATTACATCTTTAATTTGTGCTGTTTCTAAATCCATTGTTTGCTATATTATATATATAATATTCTGTTTAAATAGATTTTCTTAAAAATCTATGGCATAAACTTTTAAAAAAAGTTTAGACCAAAAAGGAGAAATATATATTTAAATATATATATACATTTATTTAAATATATATACATTTATTTAAATATATATATATACATTTATTATACATGAATGAAATTCATAAAAAAACTATTAAGATATTAACACAAACTCTTAATACAGATATATTAGAACCATTTAAATTAAATGACACATCATCTGGTGTATGTACTGGTTTTTTTATATCACCGACACATATATTAACTTGCGCTCATTGTGTTCTTGAAGCAAAAGATTTATTTTTTGAAGTTCCATATAAAGGTGCTACAAAAATAAAGATGAAATTAATGGGTGTATGTGATGAATTTGATATAGCACTTCTTAAAACAGAAGATTATAAAAGTAAGGATTACTTTAAATTAGGAGATTCAAATAAAATAAAAGCGGGAGATGAAGTATTAGCAGTTGGATTTCCATTAGGTCAAAGTAATCTTAAAATAACAAAAGGCATTATAAGTGGTATTCAGTTTGATAGTATTCAGATTGATGCTGCGATTAATCCAGGAAATTCAGGAGGACCTCTTGTATATAAAGGAAAAGTAATCGGTATAAATAAAAGTGGATTTATGGAAAGTAATAATATTGGTTATGCGGCACCAATTGAATGTTATAATACAATTAAGAAGGAGTTAGAATGTAATAAATGTTTATTAGTAAGAAGACCAGAAGTTGGAGCAACATATACTAATAGTACAAAAAGTATGATAGAAAAATATAAATGTAAAAAAGAAGGAGTATATATATCAGATGTATTTAATAATTCACCTATTTCAAAAGTTGGATTAAAAAGAGGTGATATATTACATTCCATAAATGGGTTTGATATTGATGTTAATGGATTAATACAATCACATATATCTAAAAATGATAAAGTTCCTTGTTTTGGAATATTTAATACTATAAAATTAAATCAAATTGTTAAAATAGAGTATTCAAGAGGAAGTAAATCATATAAAAAATCATATAAATTTCTTCCCTATAAAATGCCTATTAGTATGGTTTATCCTCGTTTTGAAAAAGTTCAATATAAAATATTTGGTGGATTAATATTTATGAATTTATATATAAATCATCTTGATATTATTAATTCAAAATCACATAAACCAGTTTTACCAATATCATTATTAAAATATTACAGTACAGATTGTAGAGATAAAAACATTGTTATTTTATCAAAAGTATATCCTAATACAGATATATTTAATGCTAATATACTTGAAGAAGGAGATATTATAAAATGTATGAATGATGTTAAAATAAATACAGTAGATGATGTTAAAAAAGTATTAAAACAATGTTGCGGTGTTGGTGAAAATAAAAAAGGAGGAGCGCGAAAAAGTTCAACATCTTCAAATTCATCAGTATCTTCAAAATCAACATCTTCTTCAAAATCAAAATATTTAACAATTGAAACAGAAGATAATAAAGTAATTGTTCTTAATGTTAAAGAATTATTGGATAAAGAAGATAATTTAGAAAATACTTTCAAATATAGATTTTAAAAAAATAAAAATACCCTCAAATAAAATACCCTCATCGCCTCGTGAGGGGGGGCAACCCCTCAAATAAAACACCCTCATCGCCTCGTGAGGGGGGGCAACCCCTCAAATATATAAAGAATACATATATATATATATTTATATGAAGTTAATTCTATTAAGACATGAAGAAAGATATGAAAATCCTCTTTTTTTTACATCATTAACAGAAAAAGGATTAAATAACGCAGAAAAATATATTCCAACACAAATAAGAAAATTTTCACCTGATATTATTTATTCATCGCCATTTCGTAGAACAATTCAAACAATCCGACCTTATTGTGTGAAATATGGTGAAAAAGTTCATATTGATTATTCTTTATATGAATATATTCATGCAGAAGAATTTACAGAAAAAACATATAAACATCACGTAACTGAATTAGAACCAGATGAATATAAAGATATTATTGCAGATTATTCACCTTTTATTGAGCCAGAGGATTTAGTATGTCCTGAAATTGAAGAAGATATTAAAGAGAGGGTTTTTAATTTTATAGATGAATTAAAAAAGAGACATTCAAATGATACAGTTTTACTTGTTAGTCATATGAGTACTTTAAATGTATGTATGAATTATTATAATGATAAAACAGAATTAGAGGATGAATTTAAAATGGGGTCTGTTGTTGTTTTAACAAATGTTTAAAAAAATAATTAATAATAATGTAAAAAGTATGTTTTAATTAACAATAACGATTAATTTAACAATTCGGATATATATTAGTAAATCCGCCTGCTGCGGCATATCCACCAACTGTGTTTGATGGGGATGAACTGTCTGTTAATCCATTTTGATTATTATCATTCCAATCATCTTGTTGTTGGGGGTTATTCCAATTTCCACCACCATTTCCACCACCACCATTTCTACATTGTGCTCTTGTAATATACTTACTATCTTTAATATGTTTATTACAGTTTTCTTCACATTTACTTCTCAATATATATTTATGGAAATCTGGGTGAGTTTTAATAGAACCATCATTCACATGCTTACATTTAGGGCATTTAGGGCATTTAGGACACTTAGGGCAAGCTGGAATTTCGCTTTTCTTAACATAATCATTTAAATCAGGTACATTACAAGCTGGAATTTCACTTTTAAGTATATATTTAGACATATCTTCACATGGACATAAATTAGATTTTTTAGCATAATCACTCATATCAGGGCAAGGGGGGACGCTACTTTTTAATACGTATTTATTTATATCTTTATTTGATGTTATATCACAATCTATACATTGTTTGTATTTTTGCGGAATACATGATGGTGGGCATTTTGGGGGATGGTGAGATGGTTTAGAAGGACAATCTGGTTTAGGTTTATGTTTATGTTTTGTTTTTGTTGGAATAGGATTATAATCCCTATCATATATTTCACTTGCTCCTGCTTTTTGACTTGATTCAGTTGATGTTTCAAATCCTTCAAACATCATATTTTTTTGTAAATTAGATGGTATAATAGATGAATTGTCTTTTATAGCACAACCATGAATAGGTAATAATGTTTTATTACAATGAGACGCAGTTGATGTATAATCATCGCCATTTAATCCTCCCATCTCAGGGTCGTATCCTTGAATTAGATTATTTTGTACTGGTTCAAATGAATTATATGTAGCATCATCAAATGATTTTTGAGAAAGTGTTGAACTAAAATTTTCAATAGATGGGTTTATTTTATTCTTATCTGAATAAGCACAATGTAATCCAAGTATTACAACGACAGCTATTAATAGAATAAATAGTGAAGAAATCATATATATATAATAAAGATATTTTATATATTAGTGTAATTGTTATTTTTATAACGGGGTGTCTCGCAAGGGGAGACAGAGCCCTCTCTGGTGCTTCAATGAAGCATCCCTTAATCATCGTCATCGTCATCGTCACCCAGGAACCACTCCCGGATCCAATCCGGGAAAAGGAAATAGGTTGGAATCAGCACTATAAAGCCTATCAAACTGGCCAGCTCGCGCAGGAACTTCGTACCCTCCTGAACCGTCATCGGACAGATATGTAATTATATAAATTGTCTTGCCATTATGAATCATCGATTTTACTCTAAATTACAATTCCAGCAAGGTATATCTGATTTTTTAATATAACCTGTATAATCAGGATGTGATTCAATTGGATGGTCTCCCGGCAACGATTTATTATCTTTTGGATGTTGAAATTGACGTCTATGTGCTTGACATTTTGGTTCATTATATTTTTCATCAGTCCAACAAGCACATTTTGGGTCAGTATAAGCATTTTTAGTACAATATGTATTAATATCTAAACGACAATCGTCGCTTAAACCAGCATCTGACATATTTTTAGCAGACCAATTAACACCAGAACAAGCACTACTTCTACATGGATTACCTTCATCAATAATATATGGACATTTATTATGATCTACGTGAGAATTCTTTTTAAGAATTTCTGGAATAACACATTTTGGATAATTCTTTATAAATACTTTACGAGCAATATCTTTTGAAGAACCATAATTTTTAGTAATAGATTGACCATTATATTTAGAACCATAATGAGAATTTTCAGGAACATGTACATAATAATCACCATCTTTTTGATATACTTTTGGACAATCACTTTGTATTTGAACATGTTTTAAATCTAATGTTTGGCATATTTTAGGTTTATCTTTATCAGCAATATCTTTATATTTATTACAATATGAATAACAATTAGGATTGTCTATTTTAGCTTTATTTAAACATCCTAAGAAAGCATATGTATCTTTATGTTGTGTATTTTTAGAACAATTTTCAATAGCACTATCTAAACACATACTTTCACTATTATTTCCTCCTCCACCTCCTCCGCCACCACCAGATGGAATATTACTTGGACCACTCCCACCACCATCATTTCCACCAACAGTAATATCTAACTCTAAATCATCTAATGGGTTATATTTAGAATTTATTTTTGCTTTTGTATTATTAGCATCTACTTTATTTTTAAATTTATTTGTTCCATTATATCCTCCTCCTGTCATATCTAATACTACACCACCAAGATCTATATCACCATTAACTGTTCTTGTATTTGTTGTATATTCAAGAGAATTATGGCGAGTAGATGAACTAAGTGGGAGACAAGATTGAAATATATAATCTTCCATTTTTGATTGTGTATTTGTTTGTTCATAATTATCTAAATATTTAACTACATTTATTCTTTCTCTTTCACTTAATACTCTATCATACATCATGAACCCATATAATTCAGCATTTAATTTCCCTCCTTCATTTAAAGTTATTGGAGAACTAAAATATAACTTAGATGGTGTTTTAAAACTCCAAAAAGGACTACTATTTTTATTTAAATAAAAACTAATATGGTCTTTGTCATATACAATAGTATATACATTATCTCCTTTTAGAATATGTGGGGGAGAATCATACCTTGATGTATCATCTCCTATTTTTGCTGTTAAATAATTATTAATATTTTTATGTTCTGATGATGTATCATCTGCTCCTGTATCTGCTACACCCGTATTTGTCCCACCTCCATGTGTTGTTATATGCAATGACTTATCTTGATTGCCTGGAATTGATATAATATTTGCTCCATCAACATCTTTTAATATATTTAACCCGCATACAATAGTAAATTGTTTTATTTGGTTTCCATCAGATGGTTTAATTAATTGACTTGAAGAACCTGTTAATGTTTTTCCTAGTATATTAATTCCGTTATTATTCATAAATTTAATAGAACTATTAGATGTAAAACCATGACCATTTTTACTTAAATCATTTAGTTTATTTGTTTCATTTGGAAGTAATAACACTTTTAATCCCTTTGTATCTGTAAAATCAGGAATTTTATCAAATATTTTCTTCATTTCAATATTAGTAAAATATTTAAGAGATGGAGTATTAAATCCAAGATATATATTTAAATTACCTATTACATTAGTTGGAATAGAAATATTAATCTCATATTGTGTCCATGTAGTATCAGTATTATCTACAAGTGTATTAATTTTTTTATAATGAAATTGAATACATGTTTTTTCATTTCCTTGTTTTTTTTTCATTTCAAAATCAACAATATTTTTTAATTTATCTTCTGAATTACCTACTTGATTATATGATTTATTACCACCTTTATCACAACACCATAATGTTAATATATATGTTTGACCTTCCTCGACAGAAATACCAACCATATAATGTCCTCCTCTTTTTACTGCAACTGCATATTTACCTATTTTATTTTTATTAAGTTTAACAATACTTGAATTATGCGGTATAGCACCAGTTATATCCTTCCCATCTTTAAGATCACCATTTTTAATTAAATTAGAAGTTTCACTATTTTCATTCTCAAAATTTTCTCTTAAATTATATACAGAATCCTGTGAAGAATTTGATATTAATGTTCTATTTGATAAGTAATAAGCACATACAACAGAAATAGCAATTAGTAAAATAACAAAAACAATTCTCATTTTTTCATCATATGTAAAACACATCTATACTAATATATTATTATATATTAAATTTTATTTAAATTTTACTTTTTTATATTCAATGATATTTTTATAAAGTATCATATATATAAAATCCAATTGAATTTACAATAACAGCTCGACATAAACAATATGATAATCCTCTATTTAAATTACCTTGTTTAATAGCATCTATATATGTTGTTGCTAATCCAGATTGAATTCGTGTTTTAATTGTATCTATTTGATAAGAAAATAACCATGAAGAACATCCTGCTACTCCACCTGCTACTGCTGGATGATGTCCTTTATCTTTATAATAATTATACATTCCGAAATAAAACGCAGAAGCAACTCCTTCTCTGCAAATAGACCCTCCACAACCTAGCAATGGACGATAAATATTAAATTTTTGATGTAATTGTTTATTAATTTTATATAATTCAACTGTACTTACAATTGGAGCTGATACTGAACCTGCTATAAATCCAGATATAAAATGATTGTTTATTTCTTTATTAAAATAATTATGTAATGTAAATAATGAACTATTAAATATAACTGAAAATCCGAGAGGAGCACTCATACCTCTATATAAATTTTTAATACTGTAATTTAAAAATTGTTTATTTTGTTTATATGTTTTAATTGTATCAAGTGGAAATCCAATTAAAACAGTTGAACTTCCTACAATACCTCCTTTTATTGTTTCATTCATAATAAATATATTAGTTATGAAATATTTATATATTTTATTTAAATATATAAATAAGATAATTTATTACCTATATTTTTTATCTATAAATACAAGTTGTATTAGAATCATTGTTTAATAATTCACTTCTCCATACAGGATTTACTGCTTTAAAAGAATTATTTGAAGTATTCGATGTTGCAATTGTCGGACTACCAAATGTTATTTCCCATGCTTCTCCTGTTGAAGGATGACACGCCGGCGATTGTTTAATTCCGGTACAATTAGGTGTTTTATTACATGCTGATTCTGCTTCCTGTTGTGATGTAGCATATTTTAGAGGACATGGTGCTTGAGAACAATCGCAGCTAATACCAGATTGATTATCTCCTCCTGAAACATTATAATTTCCAGGCGTATAATTATTATTACACTCTTTTTTACATATTTCATCTGGGGATAAGGCACCATTATAACATTTAGAGGTTAAGTCGCACGCGCAATTACAATATGCACCTACACTTGAACCACCTAGACAATTAGATGCACAGCCCCAACTGTTATCAACTATTAAATAATCAGGTAATATTTGTGAAAATCCAGAAGAACACGATGCTTTACTAGTTGGAGGATAACATATATTTTTATCAGTAGGTATTTGTTTATTTATAGTTTTTGCTTTAGAACTCATATTATGAAGTAAGTTAAGTGTATTCTTATTATAAGCATCTGGACTAAGATTACCTAATGTTGAGCTGGTTTCATTTGTTAATGGGAGATATGTATTTGATTTATTAGAAGTAGTTGATTCTGGTATATTTAAATAATTATTTATTGAGTTTGTTCCAGATGGTAATAATGAATTATCTATTGCATAAACTTCATTATGGTCTATTAATTGAGTTTTACATTTGTCTCTATATGGATTTACTGCTTGTGAATCATTTTTTAATATTTTTTTTTGACTAATACTAGATGTAGTATTTATTTGGGGTGTTAATACAGGAACAGATTTTAATAAAGTACAATCTCCTTTTGTACTATTATTATTATATTTATAATTCCAACTTAAACATTTCTCATTATTATTACATTCATCCGCACATGCATTTTTAGAATATTTATTTGTTGGACCAGAAAGAATATTTGTATCTGTTCCTGTATAATATCCATGTCCATAATTAGTTGGCATAGCAACTGTTTTTGATACACATCCTCCTAAAATACTTAAATCAGTCTTAATACCACCACTACCATCTGGAACTGGATTACTTCCTTGACATAAATCATCTGGATTGCCACATATATTAATTTTTTTATTTTTTTGTATTACAGAACTATCAAACATACCTTTACTATTTTGAATGGATATATTGTCTAAATGACATGATTCAATAGGACTACTATTATTATTATTAAATATATGACTTTGTGGAATAACTGTATTATTACTACCTGGTATTCCATTACCACAAGGTTGCATATCACATTTTATTATATTATCTGGTTTTAATTTGTTAGTTATAAGTGTATTATTTCTATCATACATTCTTTTTAATGTACAATTTTCACCTCCATCTGCTGCGAATGGATATGTAGGAGGACATAAATTATTAAAATTACTTCTATTATCATATAATCCTTCATTAATAGGAAAATTATTATTTAAATCACCCCCACATGTTTTATCATAAGAGTCATCACTACAATTATTCTTAATTTCACTAGCAGTTTTGTATGAAACCATATTAGAAACATCTTTTTGTGTGAAATGTTCTATTTTTATATTATCTATTGCAGTTTGAAAATTTTCTATTGATGTATTTTCAGTAATAACAGTATTTGATATGGGTAAAGCATTAGATGGGTTATTTAAATAATAATTTTTATTATTTTGTTTATTTGTTGGAATACTTATTAAGGTTGAACTATTACTACTTGGAGTTATTTTAGATTTATCAAATGTATTATATAAAGTACATTGATTATTACTACTATCATACATAGAAATCTTACAATTACTTGTTAATGATTCACTTTGACATAAATTACTACATGATTGTGCTGTATTTAAAATACTAGTTTTATATGGCGTATCTTTATATGATGCATCTTGATATATATTTTTATGTACTCTTCCATGCATATGCCCTGTATTATTGGAAGAAGTGTATGATTTTTGTGTAAGCATTGGATATAATTGTATAGTACCATTCTCAATATCAATTGTATATAATTCTGCCAGTGGATTAGAATTAACAGCACCCATTGCTTGTTCTATAATATCATTATTATCTCCTTCTTTTATAGGTATACTTTCTAATGGTTGTATATTACTTGTATTTGTAATAGTTAATTTTTTATTTTGAACTGGCATATTAGAACAAGATGGATATGTTTTACTTGAACCATCGGGAGAACATAATATTTTATTAGACGGGTTGATTTTTGATTCTTTTGTATTATACGATAATCTTTCTATACCATTACTATTTGGAATTAGATTATTTATAATTGTAAAACCATTTGGAGCACATGGTGCATTTTCACAATCAATGCTTTTACCAGCAGGACAAGAAGTTGTTAATGGAAATCCATTACCATCTTTATTAATAGCACAACATTTTTCTCCCTTATCATATGAATATGGATATTTTCCACTACATTCTGGCATAGGAATAGCATGTATTTTACTATCTGGACCGCAATTTCTTATATTAGTATCATAATTATTATCAGCAAGACAAAACATATTATTTTGGTCATCATTACAAGTAGAAAAATATGGGGTATGTTCACCTTTTGATGTTATCGTATATCCACTACAAGTTTTCTTACAATTATCATAAGTAGAACACTCTATTGGAACGTTTGATTTATCATAAAAATATAATGTTGGTGGATTAGTACTAGAATCACTATATAAATCATATGGTGGATTTCCATCTAATATATCTTTTGTTAAACCATCTGGTCCATTATTTAAATTATTGATTATAAAATCTTTACTTGGAATACTTTGACTTCCCATAGATGCCCATTCATCATGCCATACTTTTTGTCCTCTTAATTTTAAAGCATCTCCTACTAATGGATATACAGGTTTATCATTAGATTTACATGTTGTTAAATCATTAATAGTAAGAGTTAATGATAATGGAAATGATTTTTTTTGAGGAATGTAGTTATTAAATTTTCTTTCTATATTAATTATCTCACCGCTCTTTGTTTTTAATACAACAAAATCATTAGTTATAGTTTTTGATTTAACATGTAGTTTAGTTGATATACTCATATTTTTATTTTTATTATTCGGGTCAATTTTTAATTTTTTATATAATGGTTGTGTTGAGAATGTAATATATTGATATTGTTTTGCATCATCCTTTGCCATATTATATTGAATACCTTGATTATTAAAATCTGTAAATATTTGTAGATTATTTAAACCAATTATTTTTTGAGAACAAATAACACTTTTTGCTTTTTTAATAACATTAACACCAGCATTATTAATACGACATTTTGGATAAGGACACGCTGCTCTTTTATTAGAAGGACAATCACCATTAACACCTGGGTCATCAGTACAACAAAAAAATCCATCACCTCCCCACATTTCACCACCTGTATTATTTCCCATAGCATAAGAAAATGGATATGGAAATCAATAGGACACATACTTCCACTGGCAACTGTTTTATTATTATAACACTTGGTAGTTTCACATCCTTTACTATTTCCTTTACATCCTAAACCATGACATGCACCAGGAGCATCACATTGATATATACCATTTTCCATTATTGGTTTTCCAATACAACATCCACTTCCCTCTCCCCAATTTTCTGTTCCAAATGCGTAAGGATAACCAGGAGGACAATGATTTTTATTATAAGAATCTCCTGAAATAGTATTACCTTCAATTAAATCCATTATTTCTTGTGGAGTTAATTGATGATGAGGTTTAGATGGAATATTAGAAGCAGGATGTAATGGTTTATATGGTGGTACTGGGTTATAATGTGGTTTATTTCCACCTCCACCACTTGGTTTTAGTGGTTTTAGAGGGTCAATACCAGGTATAATAGGTGTATTCGGGTCAAATGGATTAATAGGAACTAATGGATCAACACCTGGTATGTTTGGACCATCTCCTCCACATTTATCATTAGCACTTCTTCGACGTGTTTTTCCATCTGGACAACAACCAAAATTACTTTTAAGACAACTTCCTTTTGGAGGTTTAGTACCACAAGTGTCTTTGGAATTTTTACGAGATGTTTTTCCATCAGGACAACAACCATATTTACTATCAACACAATCACCCTTTGATGGTGTTGGTTTAATTCCACATGTATCATTAGCACTTTTTCGAAGTGTTTTACCATCAGGACAGCATCCATATTTACTACGAAGACAACTTCCTTTTGGTGGTTTTGGTATAATTCCACATGTATCCTTTGAATTTTTACGAGGTGTGCCATCAGGACAACAACCATATATAGTATTAACACAATTATTATCTGGTGATGGACTAGGACAATCACCTTTTTTAACACATGCAATATCTGGATATTGTCCTTTACTTAATCCACTTATTTTGATAGAAACATTATTTAATAATTTTTTACCACGAGGATTACCAGATATATTATCTGCTTTTTTACCTAAATTCACTACTAATGTTAATCCGACTCTATTACTTGAACCAGTATATAGTAATATACCTCCAATTTTTAGTTTATTTTTATCATTATGCCCTAATATATGTTTATCACGAACAGTATTAATGTTAAATGTAATATCTTTAAATTTCTTGCCACGAAGATTTAACAGTGGAATTGAAGCAGTTCCTTTACCTGTATCATCTACTTCAATACGAACTAAATTATTAATTGAATTTGTTTTATCTTGTTTGGTATATTTATATGTATATAAACCATTCCACATAGATTTATAATTAATATTACCACCAGACATATATATTAATATTATCATATATTTTTATTTAATATTGTAGTCCGAATTTTATTTAATCTATTATTTTATTCAATTATAAATTCTAATGCCTCATTTATATGTTTTATGAGAATTACTTTAAAATTTTTGTCTTCTGGTGATAATTTATCTTTTCGAAGTCTTTCTAATTGTTCTAAATTATCATATGGAATTAATGCTGTTTTTATAGTTGCTCTTTTTGCACCATGTAATTTAGCATATAATCCTCCAATTGCTCCTATATTACCTCTTAAATCTATTTCACCTGTTATTGATATATCTGTTTTTATCTTTTTATTTGTTAAATGACTATATATTGCTAGACATATTGCACCTCCAGCACTTGGACCATCTTTTGGTTGAGATGCGGATGGAACATGTATATGAATACCATTATTTTTATCATCATTATTTTTGTCATTATTTTTGTCATCATTATTTTTATAGTATAATTCATATGCCATTGTTTTAGCACAATTCATACTCTCTTTCATAACATCTCCTTGCATTCCAGTTAGAACCATTTCATTATCTTTGGTATGTCTTGAAACTTGAATAGGAAGTATTCCTCCTAGTCCAAGTACGTTTGCATACATACCATTAATTTGACCAATTAAACTATTTTCCATTGGTTTGATAATATCCCTTGTTTTATCTCTATGACTTAAAACTTCTCTTATAAATGAATTTGTTATTTTTAAATTACTACCAGTACTCGATGTTAATATTTTTCTTAAATTTAATTCTTGGCATAAACTTTCCATTATTTTTTTTAATTGTCTAACACCTGCTTCACGTGTATATGTATGTATAATTTCAGTTATAATTTTATTTGAAATACTTATATTTTCTAAATTTAGAGATTTATAAATAGATGGTAGTAGATGTTTATCTGTTATTATAAGTTTATCATTCAAAGTTAATGGTTTTGTTTCAATAATTGTCATTCTATCTAATAAAATAGGGTCTATGTCATTTCTATTATTAAATGTAAATATCATAAGTGATTTTGAAACATCTAATGCAACCCCTTCAAAATATTTATCATAAAATTCTTTGTTTTGAGTAGTATCAGTTAAATGTGTTAATATACTTATAACTTCTTTACCACATTCAGTTTTACTAACTTTATCTAATTCATCAAACATAAGTATCGGGTTCATTATAGAACTATCCATTAGTATATCAACAATTCTACCCCAAGATGACCCCTGATATGTATAACCGTGTCCTACTAATGAAGATGCGTTTGAAGAACCGCCCAGTGGAATAAATCCTACAGGACGAGGATTTTTATTCTCATCAATTAAACATTGTGATAGACCATTTTTAATAATTGATGTTTTTCCTACACCAGGAGGTCCTTCTATCCCAAGTATTAAACCACTTTGTCCTCCTGTAATCCATTGTGCTATTAGTCTTTTTATTTCAGTTTTAACTAAATTATGACCATGAACAGATTGATTTAATATATCATTAACAGTATTAATATATTCTATCTGTTTTTCATGTGATTTTTCTGTTAATTGTTTTTCAATTCTAATTTTTCCAAATGGAATTTTCATAAATCCATCTAAATATTTATGTGCTTTTGGTGCTCCATCATTTGACATTTCTAATATTTTTAATTTATCATATGCTCTTCTTTTATTTTTATCTGTTGTATTTAAATTATCAATCTTATTTTTAAAATTATCTTCATCAGAGTTTTTTGAATTATTTAGAAAAGAAGATTTAATATAAGTATTATCAACTAATGGTAGTGTAATTGATTTTATTTTATAATATAATTTTATATCTAAATAAGAATAATTTAATGGTGTTTTACTAATAATATATTTTACACTATCTATTAAATTATATTCTAACATCAAGTTTATCATTCCTACTCTATATTCATATGGAAGAAACATATATTCAGTATATAATATATCCTTTTCTGCTTCTCTATAATGATTTAATTTTTCTTTTTGCTGTTTTATTTTATTAACTAATTGTTCAGGTTCATATATTAATATATCTCTAAGACTAAAACAATTAAGATGTTTTTTATATTCTGTTTTTATTAGATTTTTATATTCATCTTCACAAGAACAAGGTGTATTACTCGGACATATACATCTAAAATTATCTTCATTTTTACATTTTTCAAATAATTTATCATATATTATTGAATAATCTATCTTATCTCTTATAAAACGAAAACTATCTTTTTCTATTACACCAAATATTAAATATGATAAATCATTATATATATATTCAATACATAATCCATATAATTTTCCGTGTGTTGTTGTTAATGATGGTTTAATTTCATATATTTTAATAATATTATCTGTTGATGTTTTTTTTAAAATTTGAATATGAATTGGTGTAATAAGAGATTTAATGTATTTATTATAAAAATCAATTGTAATTAATTGATTTGAACTACAATTAATAATTTTTATTTCATCATTATAATTTTTATTTATAAATTTTAATGTATTATCTATATCTATATATCCACATTCTAAAACAAGATTTTTCCATCTCAATTCAATCCATGTGAAAGCGAGTTTATGTAAATTTAATGAAATATATTTTATTGATTTAACATCCTTTATTAATTTATATAATTTGTTAATCTTAGAATATTTATAGGATTGTTCTATTAATGATTTTTCAATATGTAATAACATATTAGAACATCTATTTTCATAAATTCTTTTTAAAAGTAAAGAATTTAAAACTTTGAAAACTAAATTATCATTCATTAAAATCATAATTTAAAATATTTTTGTTATTATAACTCAATTATTAGTTTATACTATCAATTATTAGTTTATACACTCATACTTTGAATATAGACGGGAACAGGTGTTCCAGGAAGTCCAGTATTACCATATAATCTTGAAATTATTGTTTGACTATTTAATGAAGTTGATGTTTTGAATGATGCACTACATAATAAATTATTAGGAGTTTGTGTAGTTTCAGCGTGTTCATGTTTAATATAAAATAATTTTTGTCCATCTACTGTTGATACAGCTGAATTCATCGGGTCACCGCCTGAAATTGATGATGATTTTTTACCATTATAATAATTCAATTTACCAGCAGTGTCGGTCCAATACACTCCCGGTTTGTTTGGAATAATAAATAAACTAACTACTGGTGAAGTATTTAATGATTTATTATCAGGTCCATATGAATTAAATGAAACTAGTTGTCCTTGTCTAATTATAAATCCTACAGGATTAGTTTCATTTTGAATATCATTAACAATAAAATCAGTAGTATTACTACTTGAAAATGCTTTTTTACTAGTGTCAGATGTATTAGTCATATCATAATACCATAACTCATTATTAATTAGTCCAGATTTAGAATCATTACTCCATAAAACATATAAATATATTCCATATGTATAAATTTTTGAAATAGTAGTCATATCTACGTTTGGCATAACAATATTAGTTAATTCATTCCACGTTTTGGTAGAATTAACATAATGAACTATCTTATTAGTTGTTGTTACTCCATATAATACTGTTGTTGGTAATTTTTTTCCATCACTTGATTTAATAATATGTTCTGTTAAATAATTAAAACTATATTGATTACTATTTGGAAGTGGTTCAGGTAATTCATATTCTAAATTAGATGTAGTATTATATCTATATGCTTTATTATTTATTAACATATAAATAAAATTTTTCTTAATACACATACCTTTATTCATAGATGTATCTTCTATAAAATAAACATTACCTGTATCTGTACCACCCCAACAAGGATTTTCAGGATTATTGTGAATTAAATTACTACCTGTATATTGACGACCATAATTATAACATTTACCCATTACAGTTAATTTGGATGGATTTGATTGATAATCTGTATATGCTTCATCATCAGTTTTATATTCTGCATCAGGATTAGTTCCGGCAGAAGGTCTGTTAATATAATTTTTAAATGAACTGTTTGGTCCCTGTTGTGAATTCCATATAGCATTGCAATTTTTAGTGATTGTGAAGTTTGAGTCTTTATTAGTTAGAAATGAATCACGACCACTATATGGTGCATTATTCCATGCACTACATACGGGGTCAATATAACATTCTTCACCCTCATCTCCCCCACAATCACTATCTTGACTACACATTTTACCTGGTTCAAAACACCATGGAATTTCTTTTTTTCCATCTGGCATTTTACCAACAACAGAATCATCATAACATTTATTCATTGAAATGCATATTTTTTTAATTGTTTCTTTATTATCATCTGTTTGTTTTATCGGCTTATTATTGTATTTAAGTGGAACTCCTTTTCTACTTTCAGGTGCAACATAACAATTTGTAGTTGTATCTGTTTCAATTGATTGATTCCATGAAGGACAAGTCGGGTCATATGTATCATTATATGGATATATATATAATGTATTATATTTATCAATTGGAAATAGTTGATTTTTTGAACCTTTAAAATAATCTTTAAATATAATTCCACCTGGATTTAAATCTGTTCTTAAAACTAAATCTAATTTACTATTTGTTGTATGTGCTTCCGTAATAGTTTGTTCTGATGGAGTTAAGTCTTTATTTGAATTACTACTCAATTTAACTAATGAAAATCCAATACTTAGTGCTTTTTGAACATCACGGGCAGTATCTATAAATCCATTAATAACATTGTCTGAATTTGTATTACTTCCATCATTTAGTCCTGAAATATTTATTCCAGTTGTAATATTTGCTTGTGTATATATTTTCCAATTAGTATTTGCGCTATCATATGAAATATGTGATATTGGCTGAACAGCAACTAAATTATGTAATTCTTTTGTTGAAATAGTAGCATCTTCTAAAAATGGTTCGCATGGAGGATTAGGACATGGAATAGAATTACTATTTAAACATTGAGTATTATCTTGACCAATCATATCAGAACAACAAAAGAAATTTTTATTATTATTAATACCTTCTAAATATCCATATGTTTCTTTATTTCCATTAGTATTAATACTTATATTTCCACTATATGGATAAGGATAATTTTTAGGACAACTTTGAGTTTGTGTCTCAGGATTTGCTGTTATAATTGAGTTGTTTTTATATTTTGCATTTCCTTTCAACGTACCACCTCCTTGCTTACTATAAGTAAATCCACCACATCCACGACCATAACATCCATATTTTACACAATCAAACTTTCCTTGTGGATCTAAACCAGGGTTTCCAATACAACAATCATTACCCTCTCCCCATTTATCACTACCAAAAGCATATGGATATTTAGGAGGACATGCAATAGGCATGGTTGATGTATCTGTTTCTAAATGCTCTACAATATCAGGAATTAATTCGGGAATTTTAAGAGAATAATTATTAACATATTTATGTGGATTTCCTGATAAGTTTATAACATCTTTTGTATGTTTATCTGCTGCTTTAATATTTAATACAACATGATTTCCTTTAATTTTAATTACATTAATTGTAAGAGTATATTTGTCATTTTCACCTACTATTAAATTTGTTTTTTTAAATTTAACATCCATTACTATCTTTTCACCATCCTTATTTATATGTGGAATACTAATAAGACCTTTATTCTTTTTCATTTTTAATTCTAATAATGTTTTAATATTATATTCATCACTTGTTGTATATTTATATGTATAAAATCCATCTAATTTAGATGAATGTTTAAATACAGGATTATATGGAGTAATATGTGCTTTTGTAAATTTCCAATTACAAGGTGTATTTGACATTTTAATTACATTTGTATTTTTAAGAATAGATGGTTCTGTTGATGTTCCTAAATACCATCCATAATAAACTGATTTAATATATATTTGATCTCCATTTTTCTCAAACTCCCAAACTTGTTCTTCACTTCCACCAGAACTTGATACATTAACACCACCATCACTACCACATCCAATAAAGTAATTAGGGACATTGCTTGTATCTTCTGAATATGAATATATTAAAAATTGACATGGTTGGTTGTATTCAGCAATCATCCATATATTTGGTATATTTCTATCAACACTATATTTACAATTCTTGGGTTTTTTACAAGTTTTAATATTTAATCCAGTTAATTCTGCGTGTTTTGGTTTATTATTTGAAATAAATACTTGTGTATCTTTAACAAATCCTTTATCAAAAGCAAGAAACATATCATGGTTATCTACTGATGTTGATAAATAAAGTGGTTCTTTTTCAAGACCAGATTTTCCAAAAAAACAATTATCATATTCAATATTATTTTCAATACCTTCATTATTTTCAATACCACCATCTCTTGAAAATGTATTTGATTTAAGTTGATTATTAATAAATGTCATTTTTGAATGAGAACTAAGTTTCATAACTAATTTATATTTATCTTTTCCGTTCTTTGTTATAACTATTGTCCCCTGGTCCATAATTCCGCTTTTGGGATATTTTATTAATATTGATGCTTTTTTATTTTCTTTTTCTATTTTTCCTTCAATTGGATAATTAGAATTGTCATTAAATTTTACATAACCATTAATAGATTTACCAGACACCGATAGATACATTTGACTATTATTTGATGTTTCTCTCCAAATATATTTATTAAATACATTTGAACTTTTAGCAGTTGGAACTCTTGTATATGATGGTCTTTTTAATCCAACATTATCATAATTACATAATCCACCACAATTATCATTTTCATCTTTTACTACATATTGAGTATTTGATGGGTCTTGATAATATATATCCAATGATGCCCTATTATTAGTAGTATAACTCATCTATAATATTATATATATAATTATTATTAAAAAAATATGTTTTTATTTTTTTGATAGTATGATAGTTTTTTAACTATTGTCTGTTGTAATATCATCGCCAGTTAAATACTGAGATGGCCACGAAGACCAATGTTGATTAATTCCCACTGGTTGTTGTGGTTTTGATATATATGAATATCCTGTTCCACTATACATTAATTTATTAGGGAGATGTTGATCTCCACAACTACCATCCGTACATTTAACATTTGGAGGATGATAAGTATTTTTATTTGGATTATCAACAGATAATTTTTTATTTAAGTAATTAATCCCGTAATTATGGTCTGGATGTGGCGTATTTAAATGATGAGATGTTTCATCTGGTCTTTTACTACCATCAATTCTATTATTACTAATAACATCATCTTTGGCAAAATTACTATCTGTAATAGCATTTTTAGTTATATAACTAATATTAATATTTATTGGCGTATCATATGGTTTTGATGTTCCAACTTTTTTAGAACGATTACTTGGATGTGTTCCAATATGATGTGATAAATCTGGTTTATCTGGTTTATCTGGTTTATGAATTGTTTTTTGTTTTGTATCCATGAATTTATTTTCTAATGAACCTGACTCATTATTATCAACAAAATCACTTCTCTCCTCATTATATATATTATCTTTATCATCACTATTTTCATCATCGTTATTTTTATCAACATGATCACTTCTCTCTCCATGATATATATTATCTTCTAATACCTGTGAATCTTTATGAGAACCAAAGTCTAATGATGGTTCTAATTGAAAATTAGTATTTGAATTATTTCTACTTCTTTTATCAATTAAAGAAAAACTTTCTAATTGTAATCCACCACTATCTTCGTTTTCACCAGAAGTTTGAGTATTCCAATCAGAACTACTTTGTTTATCTCCAAATAAATTATTAGATTCATGTAAATATCTAAGCATAAGGAATAATAAAACACATATAACACAAAAAAATATAAATTTAATAAATAAATTATTATAATGAATTAAACCAAGTCCAACAAATATAAAAGAGGCAACAACTGCTATAATAATGTAATAAGTGTCATATTTACTCCAATTACTTAAACTATTCATTAATAATATAAATAGATATTATTATTATTATTATTTTAATTATTTCTTATAATAGAATATATATGGACGAGGATTTATATAAAGATAGTAGATTGGTAAAAGAATTAAAACACAATGATTTTAAAATTGTTAAAGATAAATTTATATTAAAGGATGACTGTAATTTACCAATAATTATTAATTTTTATTTACCTTCATGCAAGCATTGTAGAAAAATAGTAAGATTATGGAATGAAATGAGTATAAGATTTAATAATGATTTTAAATTTTATTCTATTAATTGCGATGATGTTAATAATAATAATGATTTATTATGTAAAAAACTTAAAATAAAAGAATATCCATCAATATTATATTCTCTTAAATCTAATTCAAATAAATATATAACATATAGAGGTCGTATTAATAAAGATGATTTATTATATTTTATTTCATTCTATATATGATGATAAATTTTAATATTTTTTACAATTTTAATATTTTTTACAATTTTAATTTATAAAAATATACACATATATATTTTTACAAGTTAATTTATAACAATAAAATATACATATATATATATATGTCTAAAAAGATAGATGCTTCTGTTTGGGGAAGTAGTGCGTGGCACACATTACATACAATAGGTTTAAATACAAATGTAACATCATTAAATAAAGATGATTATATTTTATTTTTAAATAATTTTAAGAATGTATTACCTTGCCCTAGATGTAGAACAAATTTTACAAAGAAACATAGCAATTTTTTAATAAACTCAGATACAATAACTACTGATAATTATAGAAAGTGGATATATAATATTCATAATATGGTTAATGACAGTACATATAACTCAAAAATATCATATAACGAACATATTAAACAACATAAACCATATGATATAAAAAAGATAAATAAATTTACTGGAATTGTTATAAATCAATTAGGAAAAGAACCAAGTTATAAAGAATTGATAGACTGTAAAACATATTTAAAATGTTTGGTTAAATTACATCCTTGTCAAATTAAAAATAAAACATCTAAATTGAAAAAGTTAGATGATATATATGATAGTTGTGAATTAAAAAAGTGGTTCGCAACAACATTATAATAAATTACAGTAATAATTTATTGAAATCACCTTTTGATTATAATAAATTACAGTAATAATTTATTGAAATCACCTTTTGATTATAATAAATTACAGTAATAATTTATTGAAATCACAT